>Ga0316204_10010630_pt1 | contig 11788 bp, 12 predicted proteins | sample 6monrhotite_MG_2_FD_205661 | JGI IMG/M metagenome (GOLD analysis project Ga0316204, IMG submission 205661) | Microbial mat bacterial communities from mineral coupon in-situ incubated in ocean water Damariscotta River, Maine, United States -... | ecosystem: Environmental > Aquatic > Marine >...
CTTCATCTGGGCTGACCTCCTGTAATGGGTGGCTTTCGTGTCGTAACAAAAGCTTACCATTTCAGTGTTCAGCCCACCATTTTTAGGAGCGAGAAAGTCTTAACCGAGTGCCATGAGGGTCTGACCCCATTTCGTTTGTATCTAGTCCTTCGGAAGATAGCTCTTGAGCGAATGTTGTACGGTTTTCATTCGATGCTGCAATCTTCCTGTAGTGGCAGCGCAGCTCTTGAAAAATTCGTCCACGTCCTGCGCTGGTGCGCGACGTGCCGCATCTTCGATAATTCGGTCATAGGCGGCTGCCTCTATGCCTAGCCGAACGATCTGCTCACATAAGTCGTCCGAGAAGTAGTGGGCATTCTCAACGGCGCTATGGATTGCTGAGCGCGCTTCCGGTCGAAGCTTCAGGAATTGTTCGGCTTGTGCAAGAGTGAACTCGTGCCCGACTACACCATCACCAAGAGGGGCAAAGTCCAGCACCACGGACTCATATGCGAGTTCAATATCGAGCACTGCGGCAGCACTCATGACCCGCCTGCGGTGTTCGGACATACGGTCTCGTGCTTCGGCGCGGCGCTGGACCAAGGGAACAAAGATTGCGACACCGATAGCGAGAAGTGCACCAATTGCCTGAAACCAAGCGGCTTGGCCTGACGGGTCCATTTTGCACCACCAAGTGGATAGTCCGATCCATTCCATCTGGCAAGTCATAGAACCTCCGAAGCGTTCGAACCCGTTGTTGCAGCCCAACGTGATGTAGACACCGATATCGGTGTATATCCTGTGCTGCAAAAGTGTAGAATCCAGTTTGTTTTCAACTTCAACCCCCTGTTTGTTTTTGAAACTCTCAAAAACAAACGATTCGATGAATAATGAGACTACACCGCTTTTCCCAAGCCACCCAAAAGCTCGATTAAGTCCGCGACAAGATTAGGGTGAAGTTAAAAACTCTTGTGTCAGGTCTTACATTTGGCATTGTTAAATTAAATATAAGCCAGCTCCGCCCAGCCACCTCAAAACCACCCCGCGACTGCTGAGGTATTCTCACAGATATTAATTTACAAAGATAGCTATCAGAACTAATAGGTATGGAGAATGCGCTTTAGTCTTCGTAATCAACCGTCATAGGTGCATGGTCACTAAAGCGTTGTTCTTTGTAGACGCTAGTGCTGTGTGCTCGCTTGGCTGTGCTCGGTGTGACGGCTTGATAATCCAGTCTCCAACCTACATCTTTTGCCCATGCTTGGCCGCGATTTGACCACCAGGTATAGGTTTCCAATTCGGGGTGTAGTTTTCTAAATACATCCACAAAGCCGACTTCATCAAATAGCTTGGTAAGCCAGGCTCTTTCTCCCGGTAAAAAACCTGAGTTCTTTTTATTGCCCTTGGCGTTTTTTATATCTTTTTCGGTGTGCGCAATATTCCAATCAGCACAGACAATGATTTCGCGTCCACTGGCATAAAGTTGCTTTAAATGCGGTAGAAACACATCTAGGAATTTGTATTTGACGGCTTGCCTTTCTTCTCCGCTCGAACCGGATGGCAAGTAGAGTGAGATCACACTTAAATTGCCGAACTGCGCTTCGATGTAGCGTCCTTCAATGTCGAACTCTTCTATGCCGAGTCCTACGATAACTTTATCTGGTTTGTTTTTGCTGTAAATGCCTACGCCGCTATAGCCTTTTTTCTCCGCATAATGAAAATGTCCGTGGTAGCCGAATGGAGAGCGCATATCTTGCGTTAAGTCAGCTTCTTGTGCTTTCAATTCTTGTACGCATAGGATGTCAGCTTGCTGTTTGCCAAACCATTCCAGCAATCCTTTTTTGTAGGCAGATCGAATTCCATTTAAATTTAGTGTGATGACGCGCATGTATTTTCTCGTTTTTTGAATACGCGCATTATAATGGTTCAACTTCGTTGCGGTGGACTCTCTGTACCTCTGTAGCTTTTTAATAAATTTATCGAGGTTTTATGTCAGATTTTCGTCAGAATTTTATTCAATTTGCGGTCGAACAAAATGTTCTTCGTTTTGGTGAGTTTCAAACCAAAGCAGGGCGTTTGTCTCCGTATTTTTTTAATTCGGGCTTGTTTCAAGATGGGGCTGCATTGCGTAGGCTTTGTGAGTTTTATGCTCAAGCTATACTTGCTTCAGATGTGGCTTTTGATATGTTGTTTGGCCCAGCTTATAAGGGGATCCCCTTGGTTGCGGGCGCATCCATCTGTCTTGCCGATCAAGGTCGTAACGTTCCATATTGCTTTAATCGCAAGGAAGCCAAGGATCATGGCGAGGGTGGTAATACGGTTGGAGCAAAATTGCAGGGTAGGGTGCTGATTATTGATGATGTTATCTCTGCCGGCACTTCTGTGCGGGAATCAATAGATATTATCCGCTCTGCGGGGGCGACACCTTGTGGTGTGGTTATCGCGCTTGATCGAATGGAGCGAGGTCAGGGTGAGTTATCAGCGGTGCAAGAAGTTGCGCGTGACTTTGCTATTCCCGTTATTAATATTGCAGCACTTGATGATTTGCTCACTTTTCTTCAAGGGGAAGCAGAATTAGCCCAGCATCTGCATGCTGTACAATCTTATAGAGATCGTTATGGAGTTAAAAATGTCTAAATCTTATTTATTGCTTGGTGGCCTTATTCTCGGCAGTCTGCTGTCTGTTAATGTTAATGCCAAACTTTTTAAATGGGTCGATGATAACGGCACTACTCATTACGGTGAGACGATTCCTCCTAAGTATGCGAACAGAAATGTAAGTGAGCTTAATAAACAGGGGCGAGTTCAAAGACGTATTGTTGTTCTAACGCCAGAAGAAAAGCGTGCTCAAAGGGCTGCTCTTGCCAAGAAAAAAGCGCAGGATAAAATCGATATTCAAACAAAGCGACGTGATAAAGCCCTATTAAGCACTTTTAGTAATGAGAATGAGATCGACCTCGCTCGAGATCGAGGCTTGAAGCAAGTTAACGCTCGTATTAATAGTGTTAACTCCATGATTGGCTCTGCTAAAGCAGCTCTTGCGGGATTAAAAAACGAACAAAATGGGCTAAGCAAGCAAAGCAAAGCCATTCCTAAATCTTTGCTTGATGATATTGCCGATAAACAGTCTAGAATTGCTAGATTGCAAAGGGATTTGCGACAAAATGAAATTGAGAGTGCTAAAGTAACAGCGCGCTTTAATGCTGACAAATTACGCTATCGCGAACTTAAAGGTGGCGCACCGTCCAAGTCTGAGTAAATTGAGTATATAAAAAATATTTAGGCTCTCTCGTCTTTAGTGTTTATCAAATTAGTCGCTTATCGCTCAAGTCATTGAATTTATTGATAAGGTATGTGAGTTTTAATATTAAGAACAATATGTTGCATGCAACTTTAAGTCGCGCATAAAAACCTTGTCATTCCGAACCCATTCGACTTCACTCAGGGCACACTCCGTGAGGAATCTTGATTTGCTTTCCATGCACGGAGCGCCAAGATTTCTCGCTTCGCTCGAAATGACAATCATTTTTTGGTTTTGGCTCGTCCGGTTTAGGTCTCTATAAATTCAAAATTCTGATGAAACTACGGGTCATCTCTCTAAGGCAGCAAGCTGACAGGTGATGGGCTTATTCGCGAGGCAAGGCGCGAGTACAATTTTTTAACCTAAAAACTGCAGTTTTAGTCCGCAGATTTCACAGATTAACGCAGATTGTTAAGTGCTTGTAGATATGCGCATTTACACCCTAAGGGGTGACACATTAGCAGGGCATTAGTTGTTGTTTAATCGGCGAAAATCTGCGTAATCTGCGGATAAAAGCTTTTTCTAGGTTTAACGCTTACATTGTTCCATTCCGAGGATGAGCAACGCCGCTATGCGGGGCGGGGGATGTGTAATACGCTTCGTTTAATTGTGGTTTCTAGGATGATTTCTCCTGCTGATGAAAAATAATAGTAATCAAAATACTGCGATGCCGGTTGCAGGGGTGTTGAGTGGCGCATTGGTCTGGGGGCTGATCTGGTATCCCTATCGCGTATTGCAAGATGGCGGTGTGTCTGGTCCCATGGCAACGCTCATTACTTATCTACTAGCAATCGTATTTGGCGCATTCATGTTGCCGCGCATTTGGCGTGAGCGCTCTACGTTTGGCTGGTGGTTACTGTTGCTGGTGCTTAGCACTGGTTGGGCAAATTTGGGTTATGTGCTGGGTATGTTGGATGGCGAGGTGATGCGTGTGTTGTTGTTGTTTTACCTCGCTCCAGTTTGGACTATTTTGTTTTCCTTTTGGATGTTGGGTGAACGTCTCAATCGCTATGGTTATTTTGTAGTGCTGCTGTCATTGGGCGGTGCAATGGTGATGCTTTGGAAACCGAGTATGGGCTTGCCCTTGCCACAGAATGTCTCTGAGTGGATGGGACTTACCGCTGGTATGGGTTTTGCGCTGTCTAATGTGACCTCGCGTCGAGCAGAGCATCTTTCGGTAGAAATGAAATCTTTCAGTATTTGGTTTGGTACAGCGGCGCTGACCTTACCATTTTTGCTATGGCAAGGTGGGGTGGTCGAGCAATTGGCGGCAATTAATTCATTTTCATGGCTGATCCTGTCGTTAATAGGTCTTGTGCTGTGTGCCACGGCTTTTACCGTGCAATACGGTGTGACTCACTTGCCTGCTAATCGTGCCATTGTTTTGTTTTTATTCGAGTTGGTTTTTGCAGCCATTGCATCCTATTTCCTTGCGGATGAGCTGATGGGGCTGCGTGAGTGGCTAGGTGCGATATTGATTATTTCGGCTAGTTTATTGTCGGGGAAGTTGCATGTGGCAGATGTAGTTCAGGGGGAGTCAAAAGCTTTCACCACAGAGACACAAAGACACAGAGGAAGGCAAAGGAAGCATAATGATTGTCATTTCGACCAAAGGGAGAAATCTTGATGTTGCTATCTCGAAAGAAAATCGAGATTCTTCACTTGCCACAGAATAAGAAACAGTACCCCCCTCTTTTTCTGTTTATCACGTCTGTAAGTTTTTGATGTTCCGCTTTTCTCTGTGCCTCTGTGTCTCTGTGGTGAATTGTTTAGATTTGTCAGAATTTCGCAGCTAAATCCTATTTCAGTTCAGCAATAAACTTAGCTAGTCGTTCTATCTCATCATCGTGTGCGCTGCCGCCTTTGGGAGGCATTACGCCCATCTTCCAGCCAAACGATCCGCCCTTGGTGATGTTTGCAATCAGTATGTTTTGAGCATCCTTGTTTCCAGCATATTTTGCGGCGACGTCTTTCCATGCTGGGCCAATAGACTTAAATTCAATGCGGTGGCAACCTCCGCATCTGAGTCTGCCATCTTTTGACATTGCTACTGCAAACGTATTCCCCACCATGCATAAGGCTAAAATAGAAAATCCGGCGATGAGTGTTTTCAAGTTTGTTTCTCCGTTTTGTGTATTTAAAGCGGGGTAATTGTATCGCTTTAGAGGCTTGAGTTTTGCCCGTGTATGGAAAAAAACTAGATTCGGCTGTGTATAATTCAAGGTGTTGAATATTTATTAGGATGTATTGTGCAAACCATCATCGGCACACCTCTCAGCCCGTCCGCGACCAAAGTGATGCTGCTCGGTAGCGGCGAGCTCGGCAAAGAAGTCATTATCGCCTTGCAACGTTTGGGGGTGGAAATTATTGCAGTAGATCGTTATGCCAATGCGCCAGGTCATCAAGTGGCGCATCGCGCACACGTGATTAATATGGCGGATGGCGTGGCATTGCGTACTTTGATAGAACAAGAAAAGCCCGGCATTATCGTGCCAGAGATTGAGGCCATTGCAACGGATATGTTGTTAGAGATTGAGCAAGCAGGGCTGGCGCGAGTGATTCCTAGTGCGCGTGCCACGCAGCTCACCATGAATCGCGAGGGCATTCGCTGCCTTGCTGCGGAAACTTTAGGTTTGCCGACTTCTCCTTATCAATTTGCCGATAGTTTGGATGAGCTGCATGCCGCTATCGCTGTCATTGGCTATCCCTGCATTATTAAACCGGTGATGTCGTCTTCGGGTAAAGGTCAGTCCAAAGTGGATAAGGCAGAGGACGTTGAGGCGGCATGGAATCACGCAGCCAGTGGTTCGCGCGTAAATCAGGGCCGGGTAATTGTTGAAGGCTTTATTGCATTTGATTATGAAATTACGTTGCTAACTGTGCGTGCGCTTGCGGCTGATGAGCAAGTAACTACACATTTTTGCGAAGCGATCGGTCATGTGCAAGTGCAGGGCGATTATGTGGAGAGCTGGCAGCCGATGGCAATGTCGCCATTGGCATTGCAAACATCGCGTGATATCGCCAAAAAAGTGACTGACGATTTGGGTGGTTTAGGGCTTTTCGGTGTCGAGCTATTTGTACAGGGCGATCAAGTCTGGTTTTCGGAAGTAAGTCCGCGACCGCATGATACCGGCATGGTGACAATGTGCAGCCAGCGCTTTAATGAGTTTGAATTACATACCCGCGCTATTCTCGGTTTGCCGGTTGATGTCGCTTTGCGTGCGCCGGGGGCGAGTGCTGTCATTTACGGACAACTAGATGAGCAAGGTATTGCATTTAAAGGTGTGGATGAAGCCTTGCGCGTGCCAGAGTCGGATATTCGTTTGTTCGGAAAACCTGAGTCCTTTAAAAAGCGGCGTATGGGGGTGGCCTTGGCAACGGGTAAAGATGTTGACGAGGCAAGGGCGAGGGCGAAATTGGCTGCGTCTAAAGTTATTCTTTTTAAAACGTCATGATTGCCGGTATCCACCACGCTACTTTTCTGAGTAGCGATCTGCTGAAAAGTCGTGAATTTTATGAGGGTGTACTGGGCTTGAAGCCTGATCTTAATCGCCCTGAAATGAGTTTCGATGGGGTATGGTACGACTTAGCACCTCGTCAGCAGCTTCACTTGATGTTGTTGAACAATCCTGAGGCTGGCTTGCAGCGGCCCGAGCATGGTGGGCGTGATCGGCATGTTGCGATGATGGTTTCGAATATGTCGGAACTAATTAGTTGTTTGAAGGAGGCCGGGGTGGCGTATACCTTGAGTCAGTCGGGGCGCAGAGCTTTGTTTTGTCGCGACCCAGATATGAACGCTTTAGAATTTATTGAGATATAAGCTTATTTTGATTAAGGGTTTCGTGCGTGTTGCTAAATAAAGCTGCCATAATGCCGATGATAGAAATGTGTAAAGGTTAGCTTTGTCAGTGATGCTTGTCGCTGGCTTGTTTATTTCGGAGTGGAAATGGCAAGACAAAAAATTCAAGGTTACCCAGTCTTAATCATTGGTGCAGGACGAGGCGGATCAGCTTTATTGGAGATGTTTCAGGAAGATAATCTAGTTCAGATTGTTGCCATAGTGGATCCAAATTCCGAAGCGCCGGGAATTAAGATGGCTCAGAGTCAAGGTATTGAAAGCTTTACTGATGCCGCAGAAGCGTTGCTAGCTTGCAAGGACTATCCAGACCTTATTGTTTACAACCTTTCTCACGATGAAAAGATTACAGGAGAAGTCGCCAAGGTTTTTGGCGATCAAAAGCGTGTGGCTAGTGGTCCAGAAGTTAATTTGTTTTGGCAGATGGTGACCAATCTAAAACAGGTTAAGGTGGAGCTGGAAAAAAGTCAGAGTCAATTGCAAGCCATTATTTATAACGCGATGGACGGTATTATTACGATTAGCGAGCTAGGAGAAATTTTGGGATTCAATCCTGCAGCTGAGCAAATATTTGGCTATTCGCAGCAGGAAGTGATGGGCAAGAACTTGAAGATGCTGATGCCTGAGCCTACTCGAAGCGGGCATGACGGTTATCTCAGTCACTATAAACAGACGGGTGACGCAAATATATTGGGGGTATGTGGTCGTGAAGTCGTTGCTCTGCGAAAAAATGCTGAGGAGTTTCCTATGGAGCTTTCAGCCTCTGAAATGATGCTAGGCGGTCAGCGCTACTATATTGGAATTGTGCGTGACATCACCGAGCGTAAACGCGCAGAGGAAAAAATCGCTCACCTAGCCCATTACGACTACCTTACGGACCTTCCAAACAGGGCTTTGTTTTTAGATGGCCTTGAGCATGCCATTGCTTTTGCTAAACGCAATGAATTTAAACTCGCCGTATTGTTTCTCGATCTCGATGGGTTTAAGAAAGTTAATGATACCTTTGGGCATGAAGTGGGAGATCTGTTGCTGCAAGGGGTTTCTGCTAGGTTGAAAAAAACCATGCGCGCCTCGGATACGGTAGCGCGTGTGGGTGGAGATGAGTTTGTTTTCGTGCTGAACGATATTACTGCGGATGAAAATGCAGCATCCACCGCCAAAAAGATTATCAATGCATTGGCTGAACCCTTTGCACTCAAAGGCGAGCGTTGTTCTATCGGCGGAAGTATAGGTATATCCATTTACCCCGACACCTCACTTGATCCAGTAACACTTGTTAAACAAGCTGATGATGCGATGTATCTGTCAAAACAGAGTGGTAAAAATACCTACCGTTTTTATGGGGATGTGTTGAAGCAATCTGCGAAATCTGTGGATTGAACTTTGTTTTTTAGTTTTTGTAGGATGGGTGGAGCAACGCGATACCCATCATTGAACCAAGAAAAACTGTTGTCCACAGATTGCCTCACAGCGCTTATTCTGCCCTATGGTTACACAGAAATGGTGATGGGTATCGCGTTGCTCCACCCATCCTACTGGCTTGATGGATGATTGTCGCCATGTTGGGAAGTAGCTGCTGTTTTGATTTTCTCTGTGTCTCTGTGGTGATGCGTTTAGGATCACTCACTTATCTATAAAGGAAGTTTGACCGGAATACGTCTTCTACCGAAGGACTCAGCAAACTTTTCGAAGCGTCCAGCTAATTGTGCTCCGCAGTGGGGACAACTGCCATTGTCCTTTAGATGGTAGGCATTAATCTCATACCAGTCGCGTTCGATCAAAGGCTTTTTGCAGGAAGCGCAAAAAGTCGTGTCTGCCTCAATATCATGCACATTGCCGCAATACACATGTTTTATTCCTGATGCCAGCGCGATGTGGCGTGCATTCTCTAGGCTCGCGGGCGGCGTGGGCGGAATGTTGTTCATCTTGTAATCGGGGTGAAAAGCGCTGAAGTGAATTGGCACATCTGTACCCAGTTCGCGCACAATCCAGTCGCTCATACGGCGGATTTCCTCGCTAGAATCATTAAGCCCCGGAATAAGCAAGGTGGTGAGTTCTAGCCATGTCGTTGTTTCGTGTTTGATATAGATCAGCGTATCCAATATCGGCTGCAAATGCGCGCCAGTAAACTTAAAGTAAAAATCCTCGCTGAATGCCTTTAAATCAACGTTCGCTGCATCCATCTTGGCATAGAAGTTGCGGCGCGCTTGGGCATGCATATAGCCCGCTGTTACCGCCACCGTCAGGATGCCGCGCTCGTGGCAGGCATCGGCGACATCCATCGCATACTCGGTAAATATCACCGGATCGTTATAGGTAAAGGCCACGCTTTTGCAGCCCAGATCGGCAGCACTATTGGCAATGGTTTCTGGCGTTGCCTGATCGGCGAGTTTGTCGAAGCTGCGGGATTTTGAAATGTCCCAGTTTTGACAAAACTTGCAGGCGAGATTGCAGCCTGCCGTGCCGAACGACAAGACACGACTGCCCGGAAAAAAATGATTAAGAGGCTTCTTTTCAATAGGGTCAACACAAAAGCCAGAACTACGTCCATAAGTGGTGAGCACCATCATGTCATTGCTACGACCGCGCACGAAACAAGCGCCGCGTTGTCCTTCTCGCAACTTGCAATCGCGCGGGCACAAGTCGCATTGAATACGTCCGTCATCAAGACGATGCCAGTATTTGGCGGGATAGCATTCTTGAGCGCTGATAGCTTCGTCCATGTCAGTGTTCTTCGCTAAATTTAGTAACGGTGTAGCGCGATAATTTTACGCTGTCAGCCCAGAAATTCTCGGCGAGTCCGGCTTTGCTTTTGAGGTGTGCCATGAACTGCTTTGGTGAGGGGAGTTGTTCCCAGACCTGCGGTAAAAATGTACTGCGGTATAAGCCATATTCAAAGATTATTCCATCCACACAGGGGCGTAATTGCGCCAACGCATCGGCTTCGCTGCTAAATGCCATTTCCTGAGTCGCGGATATAAGGGAAATTTCTATATCCGTAATGTCGAACTCTTCCTTGGACAGTGGCATGAAACGCGGATCACGCAAAGCGGCGGAAACAGCATTGCTTTTCACGTCGGCAAGCAAGCTGTGATGCGGCTCCAGTGTGCCGATACAGCCGCGCAATTGACCGTGTTGAGTGAGGGTCACAAAGCATGCGCCAGTTTCGTTAAGCCAGAGGGCAGATTCATCGGCAGTCTGGTGTAAGCCTAAGGCTTGCGCAATCGCAGCTCTGGCTATAGGCAGCAGTATTTTGCTTTGCTCGTTTGGACTGACTTTGCTCGTCATGGCATGCCTCCTTTGTGAATCTATGGCTAAGAAGTTTTAATCTTAAAAACCTTTTTTATCCACAGATTACGCAGATTAACGCAGATTTTAAATCGTTTGAAAATGTGTGTTTATCACCAAATGGCTGACTCGAAAATTTGTTATTTGTTATTTGATGTGTAGTTAATCGGCAGAAAATCTGCGTACCCATAGGGCACAAGAAGCTCTTCGAGGTAATCTGCGGACAAGTGTTTCTCTAGGTTTTGGGTGTAAAAGCAAACGCAGCATAGCCCACCACTCGGTCTTGTGGGCCACCGGTGTCGCCAGAGTTGCACATCTCAAGCAAGTGCGGGGTGAACTGGTGTTGGCGGGCAGCAAGGGTAAGGCCGTTAATCGGCGTTGCGCCACAAGCTTGCTCGTGATTTATATTGGACTGCAAGCCTAGAATGGATTGAGTTGTTGCATTATCTGTTCGTTGAGCAAGAGAGTAGGGCAGGAAATGCGAAAGGTCTGAGCTGATGACGATCAGTGTCTCATCGCCGCCCCATAGCATATTCAATATTTGGGCAACCTCATCTGCAGTGGCATTGCCAACGGCTAAGGGCAGCAAAGTGAAATCACTCAGCAGGCATTGCAGAAAAGGCAGTTGAACTTCTAGCGAATGTTCCTGAGCATGCGCCTCTGTGCTCATGCTAACTTGCGGTAGATGTGCGATAGCCTGCATCGCAGCGGTATCCAACATCACGCGGCCCAATGGTGTATCAAAAGCATCGACCTCTGGCAGTACCAAACCATGCACCGCAACTCGATGCGTCGGGCCAAGCAGGATAACTCGGCGAATCTGAGCGGTTATCGGCTGCAGCTCAGCATACGCAGTTGCCGCAATGGCGGCGGAATACATATAACCCGCATGCGGCACAATGAGCGCCTTAGGCTTTAATTCATCAGGGGAAGCTTCGCTTAGCCGTTGGCGAACATCATGTTCGAGTTGCACAGAATCGGCAGGATAAAATTGACCTGCAACGGCTGGAGGACGGACAGTAAGCATGATGATTCCCCTTTCGTGGTGTGCATGATATTGCGTCGCTTGCAGGCAGAATGCTTAAAACCGTAGTTGTACCACAGAGACATTGAGAACATAGAGTAAAACAACAGCATCCCCCCGTTTTGAAAAAACATACCTATCAGTTCTGATAGCTATTTAAAGAAACGAATGTCTGTAAGAATGTGGTGACACGGTAGCAGTTAATTTTTATGAGGTAATCCTGATGATAACTTTATGATTGAATCAACAGGATAGTTCAGAATCAATCGAGACTGAGCTAACCCGCGTTTCACGGACAGTTAAATTAAGCACCATAGTGCAATCTTTCCACCTCGTCGGG
>Ga0316204_10010631_pt1 | contig 11788 bp, 7 predicted proteins | sample 6monrhotite_MG_2_FD_205661 | JGI IMG/M metagenome (GOLD analysis project Ga0316204, IMG submission 205661) | Microbial mat bacterial communities from mineral coupon in-situ incubated in ocean water Damariscotta River, Maine, United States -... | ecosystem: Environmental > Aquatic > Marine >...
AGGAGGCCACCGGCCACATCGACGGGGAGATCCAGGAGGTGTGGACCAAGGCCCGCGGGGCCTTTCAGTCGCTGATCGACTTCGGCCGGGAGAAGGCCGAGGAGGCCGGCACCACCCTCGACGAGGAGGAGGTGAAGAACCCTCTTCCGGAGAACCTGGGCGAGCGGCTCGGGGTGTCCTTCGGGGAGCTGCAGACGGATCCCGAGGCGGTGAAGGCGAAGCTTCGGGAGGCCATCGGCGGGGTGAAGCTGGCGGCGCAGAGCTTCGCGGAGAAGGCGGAGGAGGCCGCGCGTGAGGCGGCCGAGGCAGCGGAGGGCGAGGGTCCCGCCGACTCGGCTGACGGTGAGTCCAGCAGGGAGGACACCGGTGACGCCGCGGCCGGTGACAGCGCGGCCAGCGACGACGCGGCCGACGAGTCGGAGAGCGCCGACGAGCCGAAGTCCGCGAAGTGGCGGTTTGAGGAGGCGGCGAAGGCCGCGGCGGAGGGCGCGCCGGAGGATGTGGCGGAGGCCGCGGCTCGGCTGAAGGCGGCGCTGAAGGATCCCAAGCTGGCGGACGCGGTGCAGACGATGGGCGAGCGGCTCACCGCACTGGCGGAGCGGCTGCGTCAGCCCCCGGTCGCTGATCCCCCCGCCGAGGAGTAGGGCGCCTGACGCTTGTTTGGCGCACTCTTACCGGTGACGAATGCGTTCCGTACAGTGAGCTCAGCGAAAGATAATAATGAACCGAGCTTGTAAACCAGCTCTTCCAGGCAGATGGAAGCGCAGCTCGCGACTCATTCCGATTGAATGTTCAGGCGAACCCCATCGGGGGCTGTAGCGCGGAGATCAGCCAGGAGATCCTGTCGGGAAAACAGATGAAATGTAACAGGAGTCTCAGGCTCCTGACTCGCGCAGAGGAGCCAGCGGCAGCCGCTCAACAGACCGATCATTTCAGACAGTTCCATGTCGTAACGCTGTATAAGTCCGTGATAGATGGGACCATCACTTGGGGGCGGAGAGAGCGCCTCCACAGCGGCGGGAGACAGATCCGCCAGCAAGCAGGCAGTACGCCAGGCAGGCGTGTACAGGAGGTCGAGGACCCTGCGCCGAGCGTCCGATGACTCCACCTCCAGGAGGCCTCTCGCAGCGGGCTTCAGCTCACGCCCCAGGGCGGCAGAGAGCTGCGGTAGCTCTCTCAAGCGTGCTCGAAACAGGACGTGAAGTCGCTCAGGCTGCTGGACCATGGACTCAAGCAGCTGGGCGGTCGGGGCTCCCGGCTGAGACGCGGCCAGGCAGAGTCGCTGTGGCTTGGGGGCAGGGAGCGCTTCAGCCAGCAGGCGGACGTTTGTCTGAAGCTGTGATGGATCGGGCACCATCACATGGTCATCACCCTGCTGCTCCAGTCGAAACGGCTGGCGATACCCAGCGGGATGCGGGAAGCGAATACGCAGCGGTGAGCGCCACTTGTTCGGAACATTTCCAGCCAGACGAAGGGGCGCTTCCAGGTAGATGGGGAGCGGCTTCATGGCGTTGGGAAGTAGATGTGGGACTCGAAGTGCTGACCGTCCAGCGTGCCCTTGACGTTGATGTGCATATCCTCAGGTGCGGTGTTGGCGCTCTGTGAGAACTGCGGTCGAGAGCCTCTGTGCCGCTCCGGCCCGTGGAAGTTGCCGGCATCAAAGTTACCGTCATCCACACGAGCGCGGTTCTCCAGGCGGTTGGCGATGGTCTGTGCTTGCTCCTGACTGTTGGCATAGACATCGCCCTTGCCGCCGCTGACGATGCGCTGCTCGAGGGCTTCGTCGGTCCAGCCACCGGAGGGGACCTCGTCCATGACCCGGGAGAGCCGCATGCGGTGATCCAGCCTCGCCTCACGCTCGGTGAGGTCCATCAGCAGATCCCGCCTATTGGAGCGGCTTGAGCCGGCGATCTCCGCCCGAATCGAGGCAATCTCTGCCTTGGCAGCCGTTATCTCATCCGGCGTGCGGGCGTCCTCGATTCGCCGCCAGAAGCCCTCGTCCAGCTTGCGGCCGCCAGCGAGCGTCTCATCCGCCCAGTCAGCCTTGCGCTGCTGCCAGGCAGCGTCACCGACCTCATCGGCCTCGGTGATGCGGTTCTGCTTTTCGACGCGACCGGCGACCTCGCCGCCCTCGCCCAGGGTGTCGTTCAGCCCACGCAGCTCACCATTGACCCGGTCCAGCTCGGCGTCGAGTTCATCAATGCGAGTCGCGGCCTTGGGGTTGGTGTCGAGCTCGTCGAGGAGCTTTTCATACTCCTTGGTGAGCCGCTCCTCCTGCTCCAGCAGCTCAGTGCGTCGCTTCTCCAGGCGGCCCTGGTAGCCCGGGATGTCCTCAGCGCCCTGACGCCTGAGATCGACGTCCTGCGCGATCTTCTTGCGGCTGGCGATCATCCAGATGGTGTACTCACCATCTCCTTCTCGCTCCGTATCGAAGCGGTGGACCGCCTTGTGGTTGGCCGCGATCACCGCGAGCGCCGCGGCCAGCACCGCGATCTCCCAGTTCTGGAGATCGGCCGTGACGATCACGCTCCGGGCCATGGCCTCCGCGCGCTTCTTCTCCGCCGCCGCGGCGACATCATCCGCCTTCTTGCCGCCCTGCTCGCCGCCTTCCTCGGCCGCCTCACGGCCGGCCCGCTCGCCGCCCTCCTCGGCGGTCTCCCGCGTCACGCGCTCGCCGCCTTCCTCGGCCGCCTCGCGGGTCACCCGCTCGCCGCCCTCTTCCGCCGCCTCGCGAGCCACCGCGCCGTCGCCGCCCTTGCCGACCTTGCTCAGCAGGTCGCCCGCGTACTTGATGAACTTCTCGCCGATCTCCACGACCAGATCGACCATCGCCTTGATGCGCCCGCCCGCCGCGGAGAGCATCGAGCCGATGCCCTTGCCGATCTTCAGCAGGAAGCCGCCCAGCTTGCTCAGGCCCTTGAACGCCGCGCCCAGCGCCGCGCCCGTCCAGTCCATGAACTTCAGCAGGTACTTCAGGATGCGGCTGCCCTCGACGATCGCCGTGCCCGCGCCCGCCGTGAAGTAGAACAGCACGATCTCGAAGAGGATGGTGCCCGTGAGCCAGCCGATGGCGTTGCCCATCTCGCCCTCGGCCGCGTCCCCGTAGAACCACGCGCAGATCTGCTGGGCCAGCGTGCCGCCCAGGTCGTGGATGCCCTGCTGGATCTGCGGCCACATGGACCCCATGCTCTCCATCAGGCCGCTGAAGCTCATGCCCTCGCCGCCGGCGAAGAACTCCTCCACCGCCGGGCCGAAGCCCGCCGCCAGCTCGCTGATCTTGCCGCCCAGGTCGGACCACATCTGCGAGGCGATCTCCTGCATCGCCTGCTGGTTGCGCTCGTTGTCCGTCTGCGGGGCCTGCTGCCGCTGCTGCTCGCCCTCGGCGCCCGCGCTGGCTGTCGCCGAGCGGGCCGTGGCCTTGCGGCTCAGGCGGCCGGCGATCTTGGGCGTGACCTGCGGGGCCACCTCCTCGAAGGCCTCCTCGACCGCCGCCCGGGCGTTGGCGGGCAGGCCGTCGACGCCGCCGCTCAGGGCCTCCAGCCCGTCGTCGCCCATGCGCGCCGCCGGGCCGTCCATGCTGCGGGCGAAGCCGCCGCCGACCACCCGGCCGACCACGTGGCTGCCCAGGCCGATGGCCTGCTTGCTCAGGTCCGGCGCGGCGGCGGTCTCGGTGCTGCCGGTGAAGGCGTTGACCGCCATGTCGCCCAGCCAGTCGCCCAGCTGCACCAGGCCCTTGAACAGCATCCAGGCCAGCACGAAGGGATCGGTGATGCCCTCCCAGATGCCCTTCAGGAAGCCGCCCACGAAGCCAAAGATGAAGTCCAGGCTGGCCCCGGTCATGAACCGGGCGACCTTGTTGGAGATCACCACCTTGGCTTCCGGGGCCATGCCGCGGACCTGCTCCAGGAAGCCGAGGATGCCCGGCTTCATCACCAGCCACAGCGGGCCGAGGATGAGCAGGTCGGGGGTGGCCTGGAGGACCCCGATCACGATGTCGAGGAGCAGGTCGATGATCGGGGCCTTGATGCAGTCCGGGAGGGCCTGCCAGGCCCAGCCGGCCAGCACGATCGGGATCATCGCCGGGTTGAGGATGCACAGCCCGATCGAGATGCAGACCTCGATGATGGGCTTGGCCCAGGCCCACAGGCCGCTGGCGATGTCGGCGATGCTGCTGCCGACGCTGCTCAGGGTGCCGGTCACCCAGGACGAGGCCGCGGTGATGCCGTCGGAGAGCGTCTGTATGAAGCCCGTGGCGATGCTCAGCAGGGGCATGCCGGTGACCGCGCCCAGGAGCTGCAGGGCGGCGGTCGCGAGGGCGGCGAGGCCCTCGCCCAGGCCGCTGATGATGCCGGAGAAGGCGTCGGCGAAGGACTTGCCCGCGTCGAGGATGCCCGGCAGCACCGTGTGGCCCAGCTCGTCGTGGGCCTTGTCGAAGAGATCCGGATCGCCCCAGTTGTCCCAGAGCCAGCCGGCGACCTCGAGGAACTCGCCGGCGACCTGGAAGGCGCCGTAGATCATGCCGAGGGGGCTGAGCGCCACCAGGATGGTGCCGATGGTCTTCAGGGGCTCGATGACCGGCGCGAAGGTCTCCTGGACGGTCGCCCAGGCCTCCTGGGCGAACTCCTTGAGCCACTCCCAGACGCCGCCCTCGCCGCCGCCGAAGCCCAGGGCCTCACAGACCCAGTCCCAGGCGTCGCTGGCGAAGTCCCGCACCGTGGCGAACCAGCCGCTGACCGTATCCACCACCGCGGTGATGGCGCTCCAGGCGCCGCCGAGGATGGTCTGGAGCATCTCGAACTGAGGCTCGATGACCATGGCGAAGAGGTCGATGGCGACGCTCTGCACGCCCATCATGATGGACTTGATGGCTTCGATGGCCGGGTTGTTCAGGATCCCGTTGATGACGTCGGAGATCCCGCTCATCCACTGGCCGAACGTCTCGCAGCAGGCGGCGTCGCCCGCGGCCACCCCGGCGAGGGTGGTGCCCACCTCGGCGGTGACGACCGAGATGGTCTCGATGATGCCGCCGAGGTCGAAGTCCCCCAGCAGCCCCTCGACCCAGCCGCCCACCGTCTCGGCGATGACGTCCTGGATGATGGTGGCGGGGCCCTGCTCGATGAGGTTGGCCAGATCCGGCGCCACGGAGCGCACCAGCAACATCAGGGCGTCGCTGCCCAGCTCGACCACGCCGTCCCAGACCTCGCTGACGCCGTCGGAGACCGCGTCCCAGAGGTCGCCCAGCCAGCCGCCCATCACCGGGGCGTCCTCGATGGTCTCCGCGTCCAGCTCGGCGGTGCCGGCGACTACGCCCAGCACACCCAGGCCGGTGGCCACGCCCCACCGGGCGGCGGCGAAGGCGCTGGAGTCGGCCCAGTCGAGGGTGCTCTCGTCGCCGACCTCTTCGTCCAGGTCGACCGCTTGATCGAAGCCCGGCTCGAAGCGGGTGTTGAGCTCCGGGCCGGTCTGCAGGGAGGTCGCCGCCCGGCGTCCGGCGCGCTCGGCCTCCTGCTCGGCCTGGTCCGTGGGGCTGGAGACCTCCATGCCGCCGCTGGAGGCGTCGAGGCGGCCCTGATCGTACTGGAGGACGTGGGTCAGCTCGTGGGCGAGCAGCTCGTCGCCCTCGGCGGTGCCGGGCGTGAAGGCGCCGGCGCCGAAGTAGAGGTGGTAGCCCTGGGCGAAGGCCCTGGCGTTCAGCGCCTCGGCGGCCTTGGCGGCGGCCTCGTCGGTGTGGATGACCACGCCCGGCAGGGGCTGGCCAAGGGCCGAGCCCATGCGCTCCCGCAGGGCGTCGGGCATGGCGCCGCCGCGGCTCTGGCCCATCAGGGCCTGGACCCGCGCGGGGTCCCAGCGGCCGCTGCTCTCGGCGCGGCGCATCACCGGCACGGCGGAGGCCTCGACGCCGGCGACGTCCATGCTCTGGAGGGCGTCCACCTGCAGCGAGGCGGCGTGGGCGAAGTCCGGGTAGGGGGCGAAGCCGGTCTGGAGCGCGTCCAGGGACGCGGGCTCGGGGGCGCCCTGCTCACGGATGGCGTCGGCCAGCGCGACGGGCCCGGGGGCCACATCGCCGCGCAGGCCCAGCAGGCCGCCCAGGGCCTCGTGTACGCCGGCCAGCGGCGGGGCGGGGGCGGGGGAGGGCAGGTCCCGGCTCAGGGCGTGGAGCACGGCCCAGCCGGCCTCGTCAGCGACCGGCAGGCGGTCCACGCGCCAGTGGGCCGCGCCGCTGTGCTCACCGCTGTGCTCGCCGCGCTCGCCGGTGTAGGCGCGCGGGGCCGGCCCGGCGCGCTCGGCGCCCTCGTCCTCGACCATGCGGGTCATCTCGGCCAGCAGGTCCTCGTCCTCGGCCAGCAGGCCGGCGCCGACACGAGGGGGCGACAGGGCGGCGGTGGCGGTGTCCGTGGCGCTGTCGGAGCGCTCCCAGGCCAGCACCCGGTACCAGGGGCGGACCTGACGGGTCCAAGAAGGCGGCGCGTTCTGGGGGAGGTAGCCCGAGACGTCCAGGCCGGTGCTCGCCGCGACCTCGGAGAGGTGATCCAGGTAGGCGCTGGCGTCGGCGTCGTGGGCGCTCGGCGGCAGCTGCGCGGCCGGCTTCTGCGCGGCCGGCCCCGGCGCGCGCCGCTGCGCTGGCGCGACGTCCTGGGTAGGCGTCTGCCGGCGGAGGGCGGGGTTGGTGGCGCGGGAGTCCTTCATGGCCTCACCCTCAAGCTATCATTGAACCCGGATGGGCGTGTAGGTCCAAGGCAGGCCGACCGTCTCGTCGACGCCGTCGGTCTCGAAGGTGATCTGACCCGACACCGTCAGGGTCTGCTCGCCGGGCAGGTAGCCGCAGATGGACAGCTCCAGGATGTAGGCGTCGTCAGGCTCCAGCGCGGGGATGACGATGGGGTCGTCGAGGTCGCTGAAGCCATCCAGGCAGAAGCGATCGGGATCGAGCCCGTCGGGGATCGACACGTTCAGCGGGGCGTCGCCGACGTTGATCAGCTCCACCAGCGTTGGGCCGCAGCCCCCATCGCACTGGCAGTCCGGACACTCATCGGACTGGAAGTCGATCTCGCCCCAGTCGATGCTGGTGAAGTTGATGTCCAGCTCGCCCTTGCCGCAGGCGGCGAGCGTCAACAGGAGCAGGGGGCTCATGGTCACCTCCGGGTCCTTAGCTTAACGTCCGCCACCACCAGTGGGCGCAGGTTCGATAGAGCACCTCGCTCCGCCGCCGCAGCAGGTCCTCCCAGTTGGCGCGGCGCTCGTGCCGGCGGGCCCGCCACAGGGTGAGGGTCAGGCGGCGCGTCAGGGGCGCCTCAGGCGGGTGGGCGCCGAGGCCGACGCCGGCGGTCAGGTGCCAGCGGCCCTGCCCGTCCGGGTGAAGCCGCCCGACCACCGCGCGCACGACGTCGACGTGCGGCAGCGGCGTGGCCGCGCCCACGGTGGGGCCGTCCGGGCGCATCTGCGGCGCCAGGGGCAGCAGCGGCGTCCACGGGAGCGAGGGGTCCTCGGGCACCGCCCAGAGCATCGGCGGCGCTCGGAGGGCGGCGCGAAGGCCATCCCGCTCGGCGTGGGAGGGCCGGGGGCGGTGGGCGTAGCGGAAGCCCGCGGTGCTGTTGCCGCTGGGCATCAGCGGGGCGAAGGCCAGGGCGGTCACGGCGGTGGTGATGAGCGCCCGGCTCGGCGCCTCGTCCGCCCAGGGGCCCAGGATGCGGTCGGCGGCCATGGGGGCCACATCCGGGATGTGGTCCTCGGTCATGTCGGTCAGCGCCCGCCAGTGCAGCGCGCTCCCCTCGACCAGCGGCCTGCTGTCGTGCTGGATGTCGTGGTCCAGCCGCAGCGCCTCGACCAGCCGCAGCAGCTCGGGGTCGTCCCAGGCCGCCTCGCCGCGCAGCACCGCCCGCAGCCGCGCCAGGAAGGCGGCGTCCAGCGCCTCGAAGGTCGCCTCATCGACGCCTTCCGCGGCCTCGCCGCCGAAGCGGCTGAAGTTGTGGAAGGGCGCGGGATCGTCCAGCACCTCGGCCCCGCCCCAGCCGTCACCGGGGTCCGGCGGCGTGGGCCAGCCCAGCTCCGGCAGGGCGATCCCGCCGCTGAGGGCGCGGATGGGCTTCAATCCAGCTCTTCGTCGAGGCGCTTCAGGGCCTTCTCGTGGGACTCCCGCAGCCAGGACCGCAGCTGCTCGGGCTCCTCGACCAGCACGTTGCCGCTGTAGCCCAGCAGCCAGGTCACCAGCTCCTGGGTGATGGACACCCAGTACCGCGCGCGGATCCGGCCGTCGGGCAGGCTCTCCAGCTTCTGGCTGTGGTGCCACTTGCGCTCGCGGATGAGCCAGGCGACCTCGCGGTCGAAGACCAGCGACACCGTCACGGGCTCGCCGGAGGTGATGCCGAAGGCGTGGGCGATGTGCTTCTCGGGGTTGTAGCCCTTGGGCGGCGGGAAGTGCTCCAGCCGCAGGCGGGAGAAGCGGGTGAAGCGCTCCACCGCGAAGGTCTTGACCTTCCCGTCCTTGCGATCGCGGGCGAAGAGGTAGAGGCCCTGGCGGTAGGTCGCCAGGGTCAGCGGCTCCAGCTCGTACTGGCCCGAGGCGCCCGAGGGCTTGGTGTACTCGGCCCGGGCCGGGTTGTCGTAGATGAGCGCGGTCACCACGTCGTCGATGAGGTCGCCCAGCTCCTCGTAGTTCTTGGCGTGCTCGCTGACGGCCATGAACTTGCGGTCCAGCTGTCGGGCGAGGTCGGCGTGAGCTCGGGAGATGGCGGGCTCGAGTCGCTCGATGGCGTCGTCGAGGTCCGCGGCGAACTGGGTGCCGTCGAGGAAGGTGAACAGCTTGCGGCCGAAGTGCAGGGAGAGCACCTCGGGCAGCGTGAGCTGTACGCCGGCCCGGCGGTAGGTGGGATCGAGGGAAATGGTCCGATCGGGTCCGGTGTCTACATCTTCGATGGGAAGCCCCAACTCTCGAAGATCAGACAGGTACCGGCGCAACGTCCGGGGATCGATCTCGAAGCGGCGGAGCAGCTCGCCCGCGCGCACGCCGCCCCGGCGTTGCATCAGCTCGACCATCTTCACCAGCTTCTGCGCTTTGTTCAGCACGACGGACTCTCTCCGAGGTGGTCACGATCTGACCGGGGTGTTGGTGGGGGAACACGTGGATTGATTAACGGACAGTTTCTGACCTTTCAACACGACATGATGAAGGTAGTCAAAGAGAGCAAGTTCTTGCCCTCTGAACACATGTTCAGTTATAACTGCTGAACCCGCTGATGCAGACACTGCTGAGAGGTACATCATGGAATCCCAGATCTTCTTCGACCTGGTTCTTACCGCCGCCACCAGCTTCTCCCTGGTCGGGCTGCTTGCTCTGGCCGTCGTCGCTCTCCCCTGGCGGGATGAGGAGCTCAAGGAGGTCGAGACTGCGCTGCTGGAGGCGGCGTCTCCGGCTCGTTCCATGAGGATCCCCGTGGAGCGTACGGCGCGGCGCGCGGCCTGATCACAGCAGGGCGGGGGCAGCAGGGAAGAGACCCCGGGGCGACGCTCAATTCGAGACGAATGTGTCTCCGAGGTCGTCACTCCCCGGTGGTGATTCCCGCGCTCACCGGACCGATCACCTCCCCGTCCTCGAAGGTCACATCCAGCCAGACCTCGGACAGGGACGCTCCGAAGCTCACCGTCGTGGGGCGGGACTCCGCCAGCCGCTCACCCAACAGCACCGTGATCGGCCTCCCTGTCGTGCCGCCGTACTCCACTCGCGCCGAGACTTCCCGGGGCAGGTAGACCACCAGCACCTCATCGACGAACAGCCGGGTCTCGTCCGGATATCGGACCAGCCAGGCCTCGCAAACCGGCGCGTACCCCGGTACCGTTGACTCCAGGCGGCAGTCATCTTTTGGCGCGCACCCCGCGATCGCGATGGTGATCGTGGGGAAGATCGCTGGGAGGATCGCTCGCATCAAGTCTGACATCAGGACTTGAGGCTGCCCCGTGCGAGCGTCGCTGACAAGTCACGCCCCCGCGATCCCCAAGCAGGTTACTGCAAGGCGATCGCGGATTCACCCCGTGAGCAGCAGGAGAAGAGACGATGAGCCGGTACGATCCCGCCACCATCGAGCCCAAGTGGCAGGACTGGTGGGCGGAGAACAAGACCTTCGAGGTCTCCAACGACACCAGCAAGCCCAAGTACTACGCCCTGGGCATGTTCCCGTACCCCTCGGGGTCGGGACTCCACGTCGGTCACCCCGAGTCCTACACCGCCCTGGACATCGTCACCCGCTACAAGCGCATGAACGGCTTCAATGTGCTGCAGCCCATGGGCTGGGACGCCTTCGGCCTGCCCGCTGAGCGCGCCGCCGTGCGCGAGGGCCGGCACCCCGCGGTCATCTCCCGGGAGAACATCGCCAACTTCAAGCGCCAGCTCCAGCGCCTGGGCTTCGCCTACGACTGGTCCCGCGAGGTCAACACCTCCGAGGTCGACTACTACCGCTGGACCCAGTGGATCTTCCTGAAGCTGCACGAGCAGGGCCTGGCCTACCTGGCCGAGGTGCCCGTGTGGTGGTGCCCCGCCCAGGGCACCGTGCTGGCCAACGAGGAGGTCCAGGACGGCAAGTACGTCGAGACCGGCGATCCCGTCGTTCGACGGAACATGAAGCAGTGGATGCTGAAGATCACCGCCTACGCCCAGCGCCTGCTGGACGATCTGGACGGCCTGGACTGGCCGCACGGCGTGCTGCAGATGCAGCGCGAGTGGATCGGCCGCTCCGAGGGCGCCGAGGTCATCTTCAAGCTGCAGGGCGGCGAGGGTGAGTTCACCGTCTACACCACCCGCCCCGACACCCTCTTCGGCGCCACCTACTGCGTGCTGGCCCCCGAGCACTCCCTGGTCGAGGTCGTCACCAGCGACGCCCAGCGGGCCGAGGTCGAGGCCTACGTCGCCAAGGCGAAGAACCGCTCCGAGCGCGACCGTCAGACCAACGCCGAGAAGGAGAAGACCGGCGTCTTCACCGGCGGCTACGCCCTGAACCCGGTCAACGGCGAGCCCGTGCCCATCTGGGTCGCCGACTACGTGCTCATCTCCTACGGCACCGGCGCCATCATGGCCGTGCCCGCCCACGACGGGCGCGACCACGCCTTCGCCACCAAGTTCGGCCTGCCCATCAAGCAGGTGATCGCCCCCAAGCCCGGCGACCCGGACCACGGCAATGTCGACGTGCAGGCGGCGGCCTGGGCCAGCAAGGACGGCGTCGGCGTCAACTCCGGCGACTTCGACGGCCAGGACTTCCCCACCTTCTTCGCCGGCATCGTGTCCTGGCTGGAGGAGCGGGAGCTGGGCGAGAAGAAGGTGAACTTCAAGCTGCGGGACTGGCTGTTCAGCCGCCAGCGGTACTGGGGCGAGCCCTTCCCCATCCTCCACGGCCCCAACGGCGAGGTCCGCCCGGTGGACCCGGCGGACCTGCCCGTGGCGCTGCCCCACATCGACGAGTACAAGCCCACCGCCGACGGCGACCCGCCCCTGGCCCGGGCCGGCGAGGAGTGGTCGACCGTCGAGATCGACGGCGTCACCTACACCCGCGAGACCAACACCATGCCCCAGTGGGCGGGCTCGTGCTGGTACTACCTGCGCTACATGGACCCCACCAACACCGAGCTGCCCTTCAGCCCGGAGGCCGAGCGCTACTGGGGCCCCGTGGACCTGTACATCGGCGGCGTGGAGCACGCGGTGCTGCACCTGCTGTACGCCCGGTTCTGGCACAAGGTGCTCTACGACTGCGGTCTGGTGCACACGGTCGAGCCCTTCAAGAAGCTCTACAACCAGGGCATGATC
>Ga0316204_10010632_pt1 | contig 11787 bp, 11 predicted proteins | sample 6monrhotite_MG_2_FD_205661 | JGI IMG/M metagenome (GOLD analysis project Ga0316204, IMG submission 205661) | Microbial mat bacterial communities from mineral coupon in-situ incubated in ocean water Damariscotta River, Maine, United States -... | ecosystem: Environmental > Aquatic > Marine >...
GAACTCAGCTCGATGTCGGCCAGTGCCCAGCGCTGTGACACCGGCGATGAGCCCTGGAGTCGGATGGTCTCGTGTGTGGCTCGTTGCACGAAGACTCGGTCGTTGCGGAGGCGGTCGGCTGCTTCCGGGTTCGCCTGGAGCCACTTGAAGCAGTTGTGCATGCACCGGGTGAAGGCGGTGGCTGAGGTGTGTGCCCCAGCAAGGAGATAGAAGGCGATCTCGCGCCGAATCGACTCGTGGGACAGCGCGATCTTGTCCTCGTTGCGGAGGAGTACCATCAGCACGTCTTTTGGGAGCTCCTCTTCGGTGATCCCGCCTGCCTCGAGACGCTCGAGGAGGCTCCGTCGTCGTGCGATGCCGGGGCGGAGAAACTCCTCGTCGAATTTTTCGAGATGGGTGACGATCTCGGCCTTCTTGGCTTCCTTGTCGCCGGTGTAGTGCGCAAGTGTCGCCCCTTGGATGAATGTGTTGAGGTAGTCGTAGAGGCGGAAGGTCTCCTCTGGGGTGCCCTCTGGCCGGTCGACTCCGGCAGCCAGTGCTGCGAGATTCATCATCAGCTGGTGACTGAAGGAGACGAGTTCGGCGCGCCCGTCGGTGATGTATGGCCCCACGGTGCTCTCGATGATCTGCGGGAAGAGGTCGCGCTCGAAGTGAAAGAAGGTGTCGCGGCGAAAGAGGCGGTTCTCGAGGCGGCGCCGCTGGCGGTGCTCGTCGGCGTGCAGGTTGACGATCACATCGCCCATGATGACCTCACCAGCGTCGTACAACGCTTGTCGCAGGTCCCTGTTGCGGTAGCACTCTCGTGCGTCTTGGAACGTGTCCACGGTTATCTCGGCCATGGGGCCCCTTCTTGGTTGTGGTGTGTGGTGCGGTCAGAACACGACCGGATAGCGGCCGAAGTGGGTACGCGTGGAACCAGGGTCCATCCCTGGAGGATCGTCGGGGTCTTGTCGGCCGCCGGCCTGGAGGAACGCGTGGGCCATCACCGCAACAGTGCCGTAGAGCTGCTCGCTGTCGTCGCGGCTCGGGTCGATCTCGAGTCCGCCGTCGAGCTCGGCTCCGATGCACGCGTGCGTGCCAGCGCCAAAGCTCATGCCCCAGCGCGGAACCCCATCACCGACAGACCGGTGGAGGTTGAACTGGTCGGCGTCGGAGCCGAACAGGGTCGTGTCCCGGTTGGCTGCCTTGAGGTCGAGGATCACGAGGGCTTCGGTGGGGAGCACGGTGCCATCCGACAAGGTGACATCGGTGAGAGGGCGCCGATACGCCATTGGGCTGGCAGGGTTGAGACGCAGCGATTCGTGGACACCACGTTGCACGAGAGACAGGTCGGACCGCGCGAGCTGGAGATCCTCGGGGTGGCGTACGCCCCACGCGAGCAGGTCGTCGACCGTGTGGGTGAATGCATTGGCTGTGGAGTGAGCCCCGGCCTGCAGATAGAAGCAGATCTCTCGCCGCATGATGTCGGGAGAGAGGTCGAGGCGATCCTGGTTGCGCAGCAGTGTCGTGAGGACGTCCTTGGGAAGGTCAGCCTCCTCGAGGTCTCCGTTGTCGAACTCGTCCACCAGTGTTCGGCGGCGATCCAGTGACGGCTGGTACACCTCGACCGTGAAGCGGTGCATGGCATCTCGGACTTCATCCATGACCTCGTCTTTGTCGCGAGTCGAGTGCATGATCGTCGCACCCTCGCTGAACTTCTTCACGATGCCGAAGAGGTATTCGGTCGCCTGCGCGTCCGTGGGGTCATGATCGACACCCGCGATCGTCGCGGTGAGGTTCATAGCCGATCGATAGCCGATCTGGGCGAGGTCGCCGCGGCCCGCGTCGACAAACGGCCCAAGGGTGGCTCGGATGGTGCTCGCGAGTATCTCGTGCTCCCAGTGGCTGAAGACCTCTCGACGAAAGAGGCGGTTCTCGAGGCGTCGTCGCTCGCGATGATCCTGGCCGTGAAGGTCGAGGAGGCAGTCACCCATCACGACCGCGCCCTCGGTATAGCCCGCCTGGCGGAGGTCCTTGGCACGCAGAGCGTCGCGCACCTGGGCCCACTCGCACAGTTCGACCGTGGTCTTGTCTTCTCGGGCCATCTGCTCAGACTAGATTCCTGAACATGAATCGACCAGCGGGGCTCGTGCGGAGTTTTCTCGATGCGATCGCGGCGCGCGACATCGATGAGGTGCTGGCCTGCTTTTCACCGGAAGCGATCTGGCAGAACGTGCCGCACCCAGCGGCCGTCGGGCATACCGAAATCGCCGCGATGCTCGGGCCCATCCTTCGACGAAGCAATGAAGTCCGATGGGACCTCATCTCCGCCGCGTACGGGGAGAACCGGGTCTGGCTGGAGCGAATCGACCGGTTCTGGATTGATGGCGAGGAGTACGCTGTGCGGTGCAACGGTGTGTTCGAGATTGATCCCCACGCGGGGGTGATCACCGAAGTGCGTGACTATGTCGACCTCGGTGAATGGCGCGCTCGGTTGGCGGGCGCGGGATCGTTGCACCCTTGACCTGGTGCCTCAGCCGGGAGTGCCGTACGCCCGTTCCCAGGTGAGCGATTCGCTCGCCCAGCTACCGATCTGCCAGTTCGGAATCCGGCCGTGCTCCGGCCATGGCTGGGCCAGGTCCACCCGTTCGCCGCGACAGATGACCTCCGACAACTTGGACTTGTCATTGAGGATCGTGATGTCGCTGGTCGGGTCGCCATCGATGACCAGGACGTCGGCGAGCTTCCCCGCCTCGAGTGTGCCCAATTCGTCCTCCATGCCCATGGCCCACGCCCCGTTCTTCGTCGCGGTCGTGATGGCTTCGAGCGGCGAGATTCCGAGTTCCTCGACGAAGATCTCCATCTCTCGTGCATGCCAATGGCCGTAGGGCGTGAGCGCGAAGCCGCTTTCGGATCCACAGACGAACATCACGCCCGCGTCATACGCCTCGCGCATCATCTTGGCGGTTTGCGAGATCTCATTGCGAAACACATCTTCCATCCCGGGAGTGGCCCCCACTGTCGCCCCGAAGTCGGCCAGGTTGGCGAGGAACGTGAAGGTGGGACAGATGGCTGCTCCCGAGTTGACGATGGCTTCCAGCGCGACACCGTCCATGAAAGACCCATGGAGAATGAGGTCGACGCCGGCCTCCGCTGATGCTCGAATGCTCTCGGAGTTGCGGCAATGGGCCATCACGGGCACGCCGAGTTCGTGAGCGGTGTCGCATGCGGCCTTGAGTTCGTCTGAGCTCCAGACGAGCAGCTCACCCGTGTGGGTGGGTGTCGATCCGGTGGCGTGGATCTTGATCCAGTCCGCGCCGAACTTGACGTGTCGTCGAGTCCAGAGGATCACCTCATCGACGGAGTTCACGACCTGGGCATACCCGACCGTGCCTTCATCGGGGATGAGTCGACCAGCGGTGCCGCCCACTGCGGTGAGCAGCGCCTGCACCCCGGTCTTCATGCGCGGCCCTTCGATCACCCCGGCGTTGAGTGCGTCGCGAATCGACGGCCCGACTCCATGCAGAGTGTCGGGATCGACGAAGGAGGTCACGCCGGCGCGAAGCACCTTCTGGAGGTTCTGGGCCGTGGTGAGGGCGACAAGTGTCGGGTCGCGGTGGAAGAACAACTGATCGTTGGACTGCACATCGTCGAATGTGCAATGGAGGTGTGCATCGATGAGTCCTGGCATCACGGTCTTGCCGTCCGCATCGATGACCGTCGCGTCGGGAGATGCGTTCTGCAGGGCCTGATCGCCGATGGCGACTATGGAGCCTTCACTGAGCAGGACCCCGGCATTGGCAACAGGGGTTTCGCCCGTGCCGTCGATCAGGGTTCCACCAACAATCAACGTGTCATTCGGCATGAACCGAGCCTACGGCACCCGGGTGGACGCAGAAAGTCCTCCGGACATCGGCCCGTTGCTGCGTCTGCCGCACTCCCGGTACTAGCATTCGGCGGTGACCCGGCGCGAAGACCCAGCCAACTACGAAGAGTTGACCATCGCCGGGCTTGCCGACGACACCGAGGCCAGGCTGCTCGAGTCGCAGACCGAGTGTTCGTTCATCTGGGCCAATCGGGAGGGCTGGCCGGTCGGGTTGACCATGAGCTTCCTCTTTGTCGGCGGCAGTTTCTGGCTGACCACGAGTGGGCACCACAAGCGGGTGGCCGCGGTTCGACGAGATCCTCGCGTGTCGATCGTGGTGAGTAGTCTTGGGAGCGACCTGCCTCCGATGAAGACCGTCACCTACAAGGGCTTGTGCACCGTTCATGAGGATCGGGATCTGCTCGATTGGTTCCTTCCGACGTTTGCCGCCAGCCTCGGTCGCGGTGACGAGGAGTGGCAGCAGGCGTTCATCGACAAACTCGACTCGCCGCGACGGGTGGTTCTCGAAGTGGTGCCTCAGCAGCGGATCGCCTTCGACGGGGACAAGCTCTATCAGGGCAACGTCCGCTGGTCAGCGCTTGACTCGTAGGTAGTCGGGTCGACTCAGTCGGGGAGTTGTTGCAGGGTCCCGCGGTTCGGTTCCAGCGTGATCTGCACCGTGGCGGTGACCTCACCGGTTTCGGGATCGGTGGTGACGATGATCCGTCCGGGGTAGCGATCGAGCACGATGACAGGTTGCGTCCAGGTGTCACCGCTCACCACTGCTTCTCTCGGACGGACGAAGCCGGGCTCGAAGAAGTCCTCCTCGCCCATCTGAAAGACCGTGCCGGTGAGACCGACGCTGTAGGTCCCGTGCGCCGCGTCGGCAGAGTCGAGCGGAAGATCCCACGTGTACTCCACGTCCCAGTAGCGAAGGCCGTATTCGGCTGAGAAGGAGTCTTCGGCCCGGGTCCGGGTGCGAAGTGCGAGGTCGATCAGGCGGGCACCGGGAACGGCGGGAACTTCGGTGAACAGTGCGTCGAGCAGGGGAACCGGGATGAAGTTCGGCTCCGCACTCATCGTCGCGTCGATGCGGAAGCCGCTCTCATCGCCGAGCGGCGAGTCCTCGAAGGTCACGTCCATGTCGCCCCAGATGCGGACGATCCCTGGGACTGCATCGACCTCACCGAGCCGATAGGTCGGCTCATCGGTTCGGTAGGCGAAGTTGACGGACTGTGGCCCGCCGGCTCCGCTGCTCGGGTCGCTGGTGACCTGGGCGACAGTGCGCCAGCCGAACTCGGTCATCACCGGGTCGAACGCCAGCATCGTCGCGATCGTTCCGGGGCCGCCCTCGGGGAGGTCGGCGTCGATGTCGCCGATGGGTTCGTCAAGGGTCACGCTGTAGGACCAGTCCCACTCCCAATCAGCGGTCGCATCCCGGCCGTGGAGATCGACCGACATCTCGTAGGGTGCCGAATCATCGGGCACGGGGATGTCCATCGGGAAGCCGATGATGCGGCGAGCGAGGTCGAGAGGCTCGCCGGTCCCCGCCGCCCACTCGGCAACGAGTCCGGGGATCTCCTCGACGCGAATCGCTGGGAGGGGCTCACTCGTCGAGGGTGCCTGCGTCGTGGTCGTGGCCGGGGCCGCGGTCGTAGTGGTCGTGTTGTCGATGGCCAAGGTCGTCGTCGGCGCAACGGTGCTGGTCGAGCTGCTCAACGCCGATGTCGAGTCGGTGGTGTCCTGCGTGATCTGCGACTCGTCCCCGCCGCCACAGGCGGCGGTGAGCAGTGTGAATGTCGCGAACAGTGTGATCAGCCGGCGGCCCGTCCTCGACGCGCCCTGGGTAGGAAGGGAACTCTGAGTCATGATCACCAATCGGTCGGTGGGCCGTCGCCGTGACCACCATGTCGAGTCAACACGGAGCGTGTCAATCGGTGCCACACCTCGATCACCCCAAAGCGATCTCGGCGATCTCGCGGAGCTTGACCCGCTGGATCTTGGTGCCGTTGGCGCTGGGGGTGGTGGGGAACCGGTCGATGGTGAGCACGGCGATCGGCACCTTGAAGCGGGCCAGACGGTCACCACAACGCTCGATGGCGGCGGTTTCGTCGATCTCGCCGGCGACGCTGATCACGAACGCGACCGGGCGGGCGCCGCTCGGACGGTCGACCGCCACGACCTGGGCCTCCACGACACCGTCGAGTTCCATGAGCACGGCCTCGATCTCGGCCGGGGCGACGAGGAATCCGCCGAGGCGGAGCACATCGCCCATGCGAGTGAGATAGGTGAACTCCCGCGGGGTCGACGGGTCCTGCTCGGCGAGATCGCCGGTCCGGAACCAACCGTCGTCGAAGTTGTCAGCGGTCAGCGTTTCATCGATCGTTGCCCCACCCTCCGCGAGATAACCGGCGAACAGGCTCGGGCCACGAAGCTGGAGCTCCCCGTCCACGACCCGGGCTGCGCCGGCGGCGGATGTGATCGTGCCGCCGGCCCGTGCCCGTTGCGCAGCTGGGCCGGCATGATCCCGAATGGTGAACAGCGCCTGGACCTCGCTCATGCCGTAGAGGCCGGTGAGCCGTGCGCCTGCTGCCTCGGCTCGCTCGACGATTCCGTCGAGGCTGGTGTTGAAGCGCCCGTACCCGGCGAACCGCAAAGACCGCAGATCGGCCCCGTGCTCGAGCAGGCGATGGAACATGTCGTCGCTGCCGTGGGTGATCGTCACCTGATGCCGATCGATCAGCGCCGCGATCCGGGCCACCTCGAACCCCGTGGGCATGACGATCGTGCTTCCCGCAGCGATCGCGCTGGTGAACGTGCACAATCCGAAGACGCCGCACAGCGGCATGGCCACGAGCACGACATCGTCGGCGCGGACACCTGCGCCCGAGGCCATGTCGTGGGCGTGCACCGCGATCGACCGCTGTTCGTGCACGACCATCTTCGGTTTGCTGGTCGTACCCGACGTCGTGAAGACCACGAAATGGTCCGACGCCGACCCGACGGGAACCGGTGACGCCAGGTCGGGTGATCCAGGGCCGGCGTCGATGAGTTCCTGGGCGGCGAGCGTCGTTGTGGACGGTGTCGCCGGGGTGGTGTGATCGATCACGGTGAGGACGGCTCCCGAGCGCGAGATCAGATCGGTTGCCTCGGCTTCGCCGTACCGGGTGTTGATCGACACCGCGACGAAGCCGCCGGCCGCACATGCCGCCAGCCCGACGAGATAGCGCTCACTGTTGGCCATCCACAGCGCCACCCGATCACCCGGCTCCACCCCGGCAGCGCCGAGCCGGGCCGCCGCTGACGCGCCCTGAGAGGCGAGGTCCCGGGCGGTCAACGGACCGTCATCGAGATGGATGACCGAGTCGGAGCCGTCGAGGAGGCTGAGAACGTCGGTGGGCGTGGGCACGGCTCGAGCTCAGCCGGTGAAGTCGGGCCGACGCTTCTCGCGCATGGCTCGGTTGCCCTCCGCCCCCTCGGGGCCGAGGAAGCCGAGCATCTCGAAGGCGAGGCTGGCGTCGAAGGCGGGCGCCGCCTGATCCATCCACAGGTTCAGGGCCCGCTTGGTCAGCTGGAGTGCGTGCTGCGGCCCAGTGGCCAACTTGGTGGCCACCTTCTCGGCCTCGGCCAGGAGCTGGTCGCCGGGGACGGCCTTGCTCACGAGTCCGATCTGGTCGGCCGTCTTGCCGTCGATGAAGTCGGCGGTGAGCAGGTAGTACTTGGCCTTGGCCATGCCGCACAGCAGCGGCCAGCAGATGACGGCGTGATCGCCGGCGGCAACACCGATCTTCAGGTGTCCGTCGGTGAACCGGGCCTCCTCGTCGATGAGGCTGATGTCGGCCATCAACGCGACGGCCAGACCTGCGCCGACCGCGACGCCATTGATGGCCGAGATGATGATCTTCCGGCAGCGGAGCATGCGGTAGACGACGTCGCCGGCCTCTTTCATGATCTGCCGGACCTGCTCGCCGTCACCGACGAAGCTGCTGATCCAGTCCATGTCGCCGCCGGCGGAGAACGCATCGCCCTCGCCGGTGATCACGACCACCCGCGTGTCGGGGTCGTCGTCGATGTCATCCCACACGCGGCTCAGCGCGAGGTGCATGCCGGCGGTGGTCGCGTTCAGCGCCTCCGGGCGATCGATCGTCATCCAGAGGATGCCGTGCTCGCGCCGCTCGAAGCGGAGCCCTTCGTGTTTTTCGAACCAGTCGTCAGCCATGCCGCAGACCGTAGTGGGAACGGGCCGAACGACCCGAGTCCCGGGGCTACGAGAGTCCGCAGACGCCGGCGGCGATGCCGAACGCTTCTTGGGTCCGCTCGATGGCGGCGGTGTCGTTGGCGAACTGGGCGCGCACGATCTCATTGATGACGGTCTCGCCGAGCGCATCGGTCACACACGCAGCGGCTTCCTCGCCGAAGTCCTCGGCCAGTGAGTCCTGCATGGCGCTCGTCAGGTCGGTGCACAGATTGAAGCCGCTGAGGACCCAGCCCACCTGCTGGTCGTCGAAGCCCATGTCCTCGATCTCGGGGACATGGTCGGCCGTGACGCCCAGGGCGCTCAGCTCGTCCTCCCCGAACAGGCGCACGATCTCCTTGGCAGCACATTCCGCTTCGGTTCGGTTGGCGATCGGCGTGCTGTTCTCGGCGTCGGCGAAATAGTCGGTGAGTGCCAGCTCGATTGGTCCGGGTTCATGGGCTTCTTCGGCATCGCCGCCGCAACCGGCCGCGAGGATCGTCACGGCGACCGTCGCGCCGATGAGTCGAAGGGAGAGGGGATTGCGCACAGGTGCTCCTGATGATCTTGGTACTGGAACACAGAGTCGGCGGTCAACCGCGGCGCTTGAGGTCCGTCACGCTCGGTGAGTACCTCGGTCACTGGTGGTCCGGGCCGATCGACCCACCGGCGCGTTCATGCCATCGTGAGGCCGGCGCTCACGGACAAGGTCTGGCCGGTGATGTAGTTGGCATCCTCCGCGGTGAACACGGTGACGCCATACGCGATCTCGTCGGGCTGCGCCATCCGTCCGATCGGCACCGCCTTGGACAGGCTGCCGACGATCTTCGCGGGCAGTTCTCCCTCCTCGCCCATCTCGCGGATCAGGTCCGTGTCGGTGGGTCCAGGACAGACGATGTTGGCGGTGACGCCCTTCTTGACCGATTCCCGAGCGACGGTCTTGGTGAACGCGATGACGCCGGCTTTCGCACCGGCGTAGACGGACTCCAGCGAGCTGCCCACCCTGGCGGCGTCGCTCGACAGGTTGACGATGCGACCCCAGCCGCGTTCCATCATCCCCGGTAGCACCGCATGGGTCGTGCGCAAGGTGCCCTTGAAGTTGACGTCGATGATCAGGTCCCAGAACTCCTCGTCCGTGTCGACAAAGCGGACGAAGCGGTCGAAGCCCGCGGCGTTCACGAGGATGTCGACGGGACCGAGTTCCGCCTCGGCCGACGAGACGACCTCTCGTACCCGGGCAGAGTCGGTGACGTCGCAGTGATACGAGGCCGCCTCGACGCCGTAGTCCCGCCGGAGTTGGGCAGCGAGCGCGGCGCCCTCGGTGGCCAGGAGATCAGCGATCGCGACATTGCGGCCCTGGGCAGCCAGACGGTGGCAAACAGCGCCACCGATTCCTCGGGCGCCGCCGGTGACGAGTGCGGTACGGGTGGGAGAAGCATCAGACATGAATGGACACTACGACGGATCCACGAGCTGGGCGCGCTGATCTAGTGTCGCGGTATGGACATCCAGCTTCGCCACAATCCGTCATTCTCCGTTGCCCGGGCCATCCTCGGCCCAGGTGAGGCGATTCGAGCCGAGTCCGGGGCCATGATGGCGATGGCCGCCGACACGTCCCTCGACGCCAAGATCGAGGGCGGCCTCATGAAGGGTCTGAAGCGCAGCGTGCTCGGTGGCGAGTCATTGTTCATCACGACGGCAACGGCGGCACCGCATGGTGGGTGGATCGATTTCGCCCCATCGTTGCCCGGTGATGTCACGGTCTTCGATGTGACCCCCGATCAGCCGCTGATGATCCAGAAGGGATCGTTTCTCTGTGCCGAGCAGGGGGTCGAGATCGACACCCAGTGGGGTGGGATGAAGAATCTCGTGGGCGGAGAAGGTGGCTTCCTCCTCCGGGCCCACGGCCGGGGCAAGGTCGTGCTGTCGACCTATGGCGCCCTCGACCGGTTCCATCTCGAGCCGGGCCAACAGGTGATCGTCGACACCAATCACATGGTTGCGTTCGCCGAGACGGTGCAGATGGAGTTGCGCAAGGCGTCGGAGTCGGGGTGGAGGTCGATGAAGTCCGGTGAGGGCCTGGTGTTCCTCTTCACCGGACCCGGCGAGTTGATGATGCAGTCCCGGAACCCCGACGACATCATCGACTATGTGGTCGCGAACATGCCGACCCAACGCAACTAGCTGCGCATGAAGGGGCCTGTCCGAGGAGGTCCGTCTGGGCCTGAACCGACCACTCAGTCGGCCATTGTGTCGAGGACCAGCAGAACACGGTCGGATCGGGTTCGCGGGTTCACGAAACACATTCGGAACATCAATTCATCGTGCCATCGCGTCGGCACGATCAACGCGACGGCTTGGTCGGCAGTTGCCTCGGACCACTCGGTCATCTGCTCCTCTGACCAGCCGGGTCGGCGGAAGAGCACCACGCTCAGATCGGGCTCCATCACGAGTTCCAGATGGTCGCTGGAGCGGATCCCCTCGACCACCTCTCGGGTGGTGGTGAGCGCCTGTTCGATCGCGCCCGCGTAGTGATCGGTGCCGTAGGTGGCCAAGGAGAACCAGAGGGGCAGCCCTCGCACTCGCCGGCTCAGGTGGATGGCGTGATCAGACGGGTTCCAGGCTTCGCGATCGACCTGCTCGAGATACCCCGCGTGCTGGGAGTGCGCCGCCGCTGAGCGCTCCGGATCGCGATAGACGAGTGCGCAACAGTCGTAGGGGGCGAACAGCCACTTGTGAGGATCGACGACGAAGCTGTCGGCTCGCTCCAACCCGGTGAGCTGGGCGCGCACTAGAGGAGAGGCCATTGCGGCGAGTCCGTAGGCGCCGTCGATGTGGAGCCACACGTCGTTTCGCCCACAGAAGTCGGCGACCGAGTCGAGATGGTCGACGATTCCCGCGTTGGTGGCACCGACATTGGCGACAACGGCGAAGACTCCGTCGGCTCGTCCAGGGTGGGCCGCAAACGCCGCGTCGAGGGTGTCGCCCGAGATACGACCCTCGGCATCACCATCGACCCAGAGCACGTCGACATCCATGATGCGGGCGGCGTTGTCGATCGATGAGTGAACGGCTCGGCTGGCGGCGATCGCCCAGCGTTCCGGGCGGACCTCGCGGCTCTGGCCGGCACTATGGCGGGCGGCCACCAGTGCACTGAGGTTGCCGACCGTGCCCCCGGAGACGAACGCGCCGCCGGCCTCGGCAGGAAAGCCCGCGAGTTCAGCGAGCCATCGAAGCGCCTGGTTTTCTGCCGCGATGGCGCCGGCGCCGGTTTCCCAGTGACCTCCCATGATCTGGGCCGAGCTGACTGCGAGGTCGAAGGTGAGCGCTGCCGCGGTGGGGGCGGCCGGGACGTAGGCGAGATTCATCGGGTCGCCCATCGCCCGCGTGGCGGGGATGATCGTGTCGGCCCAGTGCTCGAGTGCCGCGCGGCCGCCGATGCCTTCCGGGCTGATGGCGTCGGCGAGTTCGGCCTCCAACTCGCTCGCGGGTCGGGCGCCGGTCATCGGGCTTCCGCCCGCGAGAATCCGGTCGTAGGACCAGTCGATCACGGAGTAGAGCAGGAGCTCGTCGGCGGGGAAGAAGCGTTCGGTCACCCCCCCAGTTTCGCATGCGAGGTGCTAGACCTTCCTGTCCAGAGCTCGGGGTAACGGGTGGGGTTTGTGGTTCGGGTGGTTATGAGGGTAGTTCGAGGAGGTCGATGGGTCGT
>Ga0316204_10010634_pt1 | contig 11784 bp, 13 predicted proteins | sample 6monrhotite_MG_2_FD_205661 | JGI IMG/M metagenome (GOLD analysis project Ga0316204, IMG submission 205661) | Microbial mat bacterial communities from mineral coupon in-situ incubated in ocean water Damariscotta River, Maine, United States -... | ecosystem: Environmental > Aquatic > Marine >...
TATTATTGCCCGTTTAAGTGCTTCTAACACATACACTGAAATGCGCGGGGTTGTATCAACCGCATTTTTTTTATTATTGTTTTTAAGTGCTGCATGCTTCTTATTGTTTTTAAGTGTTGCACTGTTTATTCCTTGGGATAAAGTTTTAGGCGTTTCTCATTCGATACCTCCGTCAGATGTGTTAACAATGGTACTTATTGTTGCTGGGGTGTTTTTTGCTAATTTTTCATTAGGGTTAGTTGGTAAGGTTCAAAGAGCGCTGCAAGAAGGTTATTTAGAGCATTTATGGTCTGGAGTAGGGAGCCTTCTTTCGTTATTCTTTATGTTCATAGCTATTCAAGTCGATGCAGGACTCCTTTGGGTAGTCGGATCTTTTCTATGTGGAACCTCGATAGCTTTTATTTTTAGTAATATTGCATATTTTTTCTATATGAAGAAGAAAATAAGACCAACTTTCTCCTTATTAAAACTTAGGTACGTTAAAGAAATCGCTGGTGTTGGATTTCTTTTCTTGATTTTACAACTTTCATCAGCAGTTGGCTTTGAATCGGATAATATTTTAATAGCTAATATACTCGGAGCCAGTGCTGTTGCTGAATATGCAATTACGATGAAGTTGTTTTTACTTCTTCCAGCAGTAGCAAGTTTTGCTTTAATGCCACTGTGGGGAGCATATAGTGAAGCATTTGCTAGTGGGGATGTTGCATGGGTAAAGGCGACTTTTTTAAAGAGTATTAAGCTCTCTTTGTTTGTAAGTACTCCTCTAGCATTATTGATGGCATTTATGGGTGATATAATCATTAAATATTGGGTCGGTGATTCTATTCATCCGTCTACAGGGCTAATTTTTGGTGCCGCGCTTTGGGCTGTTTTAATGACTCTTGGTAATGCACTGGCGATGTTTCTTAATGCAATGAATATTGTACGAGTGCAAGTGATTATTTCCATAGCGATGGCTACTCTAAATATCTTTTTGTCTATTTTTCTAATTCATAGGCTAGGAGTAGAAGGGGCTGTATATGGAAGCGTTATTGCAACATTAATTTGTATTTTTATACCATATGGATTTATATTGCCATATTATTATAGACGGATTTCTGCTGACGAAAAAACTGTAAGGAGTGTTGGGGAATGATTAAATTACGTTGTTTGTTAGTCTCTATGTTAGCTAAAATTTTTAAGCCAGTTGTTCTGCATATTATCGACCACGAGATAAGGGTGTGGGGAGATAAATCACGGGTTGAGCTTGCATCTACATCTCATGTGGTAAATACACTATTTAATACCATTTCGGGAAAGATTGTTGTGGGAGAATATAGCTTTACTGGTCATAATGTGTCCCTGCTTACTGGAACACATCAATATAAATTAAAAATGAAGGAGCGAATGCTTGAGTTTCCTTTAGAAAACCGTGATATAATTATTGGTAAAGGGGTTTGGATTGGTTCTAATGCTGTGGTTATAGGGCCCTGTCATATTGGTGATAATGCTGTAGTTGCTGCAGGATCAATAGTTGTTGCATCTGTGCCCGAAGGTGCCGTTGTTGCAGGTATTCCCGCTAAAGTGATTCAATTTATTGATTTTGATAAAAGCAGCTAAGAGGGGTTTGTAAATTGGTAAAGGAAGTGAATAGTAAAGAGTGTTGTAAGTGTCGTTTGTGTATGATGGATAGTTTTCCCGCATTTTCTTTGCATGTTTTAAAAAAATACAGAGTACAATACTATGTGTGTTCATCTTGTGGGTTAATGCAAACAGAATCACCTTATTGGTTGGATGAAGCGTATGGGGAAGCTATTTCATCTGTTGATACTGGGGCTATGTCTAGGAATTTATATTTGATGAAAATTGTCGCAGTCTTTCTGAAATTATTGGGAGGTAAGAATAAAAGTTACCTTGACTATGGGGGTGGGCATGGGGTCTTTACGCGCTTGATGCGTGATCATGGGTTTGATTTTTATTGGTCTGATGCTTATGCGAAAAACTTTTTTGCAAGAGGTTTTACATATCAAAAGGAAACTTCTTTGGAAGGGGTGACTGCATTTGAACTCCTTGAGCACCTTGATGACCCCAAACAGTTTTTTCAAGATATTTTAGGTGCAATGCAGCCTAAATATTTAATTGTTAGTACGGAGTTGTTTTCTGGAGATGAAAATCCAGAGTGGAAATATTTATTTCCTATGACAGGGCAACATATTGTTTTTTATCAAGAAAAGACTTTGAAGATGGTTGCTTCTGAATATGGTTATTATTACAATCATTTTCGTGGGGTACACTTTTTTTCTAAAAATAAGATAGGTGATTTTAGAACTAAATTAATTGTGAGAGGAAGTCGTTTTTTATACCCCTTGTTGAAGTTTCCTTCATTGGTTATGGATGATCATGAGGTTCTGGTGAAAAGGTTGAAAAATAAATGGTATGAATGATGTTTTTCTTGATGGAAAAGTTTTTGGATATAGCCGTCATGGTGGCATTGGTAGGATGCATTATGAGGTCATTAAAGGTGTGTCTCCACAGTTAGCAATGACTTTGTTTCATGGCCTTTATATTGATGAGTATGATTGGAACCTAGCCACGTTAGTTGATGGTATTGGGAATAATTGGCGCTGGACATTTAAAGGCAGTGCGCGTGTACGAGAAGTGTTGGAGCGGTTGTGGCTGAATAGAGCATGGAATGATTTTTCGTTGAATCGTAAAGTTATTTACCATTCATCCTATTATAGGTTGCCAACAAATATGAATGGTCAGAAATTATTAATTTCAGATTTTGACTGTGTTCACGAGCGTTACCCTGAGCTGTTTTCTAATGCGGATAGTGTTATTCGAATGAAACAGAAAGCACTTCAGAAGGCGGACTTGATTGCTACAATTTCACAGTCATCAAAAGAGGATTTAATTCGTTTTCATCAGATTCCTGAAGAAAAAATAAGAGTTGTACACCTTGGGGTAACCAGTTTCTTTTCTCCAGGAAAGGCATTTGAAAAAAAACAAAGTCGTCCATATCTAGTGTATGTAGGGAGTCGGGCTGCATATAAAAATTTCAAATTGTTACATGGTGTTTTTGCCCACGGTAAAATTAGAGGCTACGATTTAGTAGTTATTGGGGGTGAGTGTGCATTAGCAAAGGAAAAATTACCATCAGGAGGTGAAATCCGGTGGTGTCATGCTGATGATTATCAACTCAGAGAAATATATAGGGGCGCCGCTGCTTTCATTTATCCTTCTCTTTATGAAGGGTTTGGCATCCCCCCTTTGGAAGCACTGGCCTGTGGATGCCCAGTAGTGGCATCTGATATACTGGTGTTACATGAAGTTCTAGGGGATGTGGTAGAGTATTTCGATCCATTAAGCGAAGACTCATTGGTAGATGCGATCAAGCAAGCTGTCAAAAATAAAGATATAAATGCTACTCTAGGCATGGAGCATGTTAAGCAGTACACTTGGGAACGTGTATCCGACGAATTTCTGAATATATATAAGGATCTAGGATGATTAGGTATCTGACAAATTGTATATTATTGTTATTGCCAACCTCCAGTTTTTTTAGCCTCAAGCGTTTTTTTCTTGCGTATTGTCATATGAGCATCGCAGATGGTGTGTGTGTCAATGGTCATACCTGGTTTTATGGGAGAGGCAAGGTGAGTATCGGTGAAAATACATGGGTTGGTCCGCGTTGTCAGTTTTATAGTGACCATTCCGTGACTATTTCGATTGGTAAAGACTGTGATATTGCACCGGGAGTAGCCTTTGTGACGGGGAGTCATGATATTGGCGATGCAACTCGAAGGGCAGGCAAAGGCTATTGTAAGTCTATTACAGTTGAAGACGGGTGTTGGATTGGAGCAAGGGTTACAATACTTGGCGGTGTGACAATCGGAAAGGGCTCTGTGATTGGGGCTGGCGCATTGGTGACTAAAAATATCCCCGCTGACTCACTGGCGCTAGGTGTTCCTGCGAAGGTGAAAAAATGCTTGAACTAGTTCGAAACAACTTGCCTAAAGAAACAATGATGCCAATAATGTTGCTATTTTTGGTGTTTTCATGGGGTCTGTATCCGATGATGGGGGTCGCATGGTTTTTTTTTGAAATTCGATATATTGTTTTGATGTTGTTTGTATTATTGGTAATTATTCACCTTGCTTATAGAGAGAAGCAGAATAATTTTGAATTGCCAATGTTGATTCGTTGGGCGATGGGTTTTTATTTTATTTACTTTGTATCTTTAGGGTTTTCTAGTGTGGCTTCTGGAGACTCGTTTTCTATGATTCAGTATACAAAATATACACTAAAGATTTTATTCTTTATTTTACTGCTAAATATAATGACTGAAACCCTCATTAAAAAAAAGCCTTCAACTGTATAGTTGTATTGTGTTAATCATGATTTTACTGTCTTTGTTTGTTATGTTTGTAGTGTTTTTTTTTATGTGCAACCGTTGTTAAACATTGAGACTGTGGCTACAGGCGGGGGCACCACAGTTGTACCATTTTATGGTTTGGTATTTTATGGGCAGGCACCACTTGTAACAAGTGAATTCCCATGGGCACGATTACAAGGTCTAAGTGGAGAGCCAGGTACTTTCGCATTAGCTATTATTCCTGCATATTTTTATTTTCTAATGGTTGAGAAGAGTTTTTTTAAATTATCGGTTGTAGTTTTGGGTTTAGTGCTTACCGTTTCATTAGGAATCGTGTTGTTTCTTATTATGGTAGCTGTTTGTGTAATTTTATTTCGTGCTCACTCTTGGAAGAAAATGCTAGTTCACATAGGATCCGTGGTGGTGATTATGCTGATTTCAATATCACCCACGGATGAACAGACGTATGAGCAAGCAGCTCATTGGCAGGGTTGGTCTAGTTGGGTAGAATATTTAGAAGCTAAGTCAGAAGACAAGGCCGAAGCTTGGGGATCAACCTCTGTGTTGAAAAGTAAAGTATGGGGAGATGAATCTTCGTTTGGGCAAAGAATAGGTCCTGTAAAGGATGCTTTAAGGTATCTTGGTGATCATCCATGGGGTACTGGAATGGCTCTTGGCATGATTACTTTAAATGAAGCTGTTGCAATGGGGTATGCTTTAGCTGCCTTGGAATCTGGAATCATAGGAGGGACGGCATACCTTCTAGCATTTTTACTGCTTACTTTCTTAGCTATCCGTTCGATTAAACGATCCAAACACTTACTGGAATATGGAGATTTAAAGCAAGCTTTGGCATTTATTGTTTTGGCAGATGTGGATTTATGCTATGTTTATTTGGATTCTAATGAAAAGTCCTGAGGCAAAAGTAGCAGCATGATCATTTACCTGTGTAATGCACTTGATGAAGATGCAAAGAGTAGTCGTCAGATTACTACAGATAGTCCTGCAGCGACCAAAAAAGTATTCGGTTTATGCCATGCTCTTCAGCATGTAGGGGTAGATAGTTGTGTTTTAAGCATGGGACGAGGAAGACAAAATGGTAGTGGAAAATATTTTTCAAATCTGACGACGACTGTTGATAATATTGAAGTGAATTATGCTTCTTTTTGGCATAGCCCTTTTTTTACCCATGTTGTTACGATCGTTTCTTTAGCCACGTTGTTATATAAAATTAAAAGAAATAGAGCAGTAAAGCTTTTGGTGTATAATCGTTCTTGGCATTATATGCTAGCTGTGCTGCTTGCAAAGGTATTGAGAATTCCTTGTTATTTGGATTTGGAAGATGGCTGGGTAACAGGTAAGCAAACTTCAAATCAAAAACTGCTAACTGGCGTTTATGATTGGGCTTGTGATTCGGGCTCGTTGCTTGCTTGTAATGCTTTAAAAGAACAGGTGGCGACGACTCATAACTTGGTATGCTATGGCGTTTCCTCTGTTGCGAATAAGCATGTTCATCAGTGGAAAAGCGGGAAAATACAGGTTCTTTTTGGTGGGTCATTGTGCGAAGGGACGGGTGCAAACTTGTTTATACAAGGCATTAAAAAATTGATAAAAAAGTATCCAATGATAAAGAAGGAACTGCATATTGTGATTGTTGGTTTTGGTGATATGACAGAGGCATTGGAGAACTTCGCTTTAAATACAGAAGGGTTAGTAGTGTTTCGTGGTGCTATTTCTAATAAAGATTACGCTAAATTACTTGATGACAGCCATGTTGGCTTATGCCTGAAACTGACTCAGGGAGCTTTTCATGATTCAACATTTCCATCAAAAGTGATTGAGATTAGCTCGCACGGGCTTCTTTTGCTTTCAACGGCTGTGAGTGATGTGCCGAATGTTTTTTCTTCAGAACATGCATTGCTACTTGAAAATGATACGCCAGAAGCTTTGCTCAATGCTTTATATTGGATCACGCAACATCTATCGGATGCGAAATGTATGGCAAATCGAGGAAATAGCATGTCTAGATCACGGTTTTCTATAGATGCTGTAGGCGTGGAGCTTGCGGATTTTTTTAAATGTGAGCGGGAGCTATGAAAATTATTTCTTGGCAAAGTGTATTGACCGACCATCAATCGCATACAATGCGGGCCTTGCAGAAGATCATGGGAACTCCACTTGTCATTATTTCAGGCGTGAGAGAGTTGGATGAAAGAAAATTGCAGGGATGGAAAAGCGCAGACACCGATGATTTGGATGTGCGTTATTTACCGCAGTCAGGTTGGTGGAAAAAAGGACTGAATATTTTAAGTCAATATCCCAATGCGATTCATATGTTCAATAGTCTGTGGGGTGATAAAAGATTTTTCCCGCTACTGATTGCTGCACAAATGCGTGGTATTCGTACGGTGTTGATGACAGAGCCTTATGCCGAAGTGGGCGTAGGCTATTTGTGTGAAAGCAATGCTTGGGTTGCAAGATGTAAAGCAAAGTTACGCCCCATGCTATATCGATGTGCAGGGTTATTGGTTGCCAAGAAATTCATGGCTGTTTTTGCTATTTCACATAAAGCAGAAGAACAGTTTATAAACATTGGTGTGCCTCGGGATAGGGTGTTTCCTTTTGGATATTATATTCCTCATGTGTGTATTTCTCAAACCGTGGAAAAAAGCCATAATACAAGAATAAGGTTGATTTATGTAGGTTCTTTGATTCAAAGAAAAGGAATTCATACCTTGGTAAAGGCTATGAAGTTATGTAAAAAAAACGCGGTTGATATCATATTAGATGTTTACGGACCTGGAGATTCAAGTATATTTGAAAAATCCAATACAATAGAATATAAGGGTGTTATTCCATTTGGCGAGGCACAGGAAGTGATTGCTGGATATGATGTACTGGTACTGCCTAGTTTATATGATGGCTGGGGCGTGGTGGTGAATGAGGCACTATTGCAGGGAGTGCCTGTGATTGTAAGTGATCAGGTGGGGGCAAAAACGTTGATTGAGGAAAGTGGGGCAGGTGCAGTGTTTCCTGTTGATCAGGCTGAAGCTTTGGTGTCTTTGCTGAGTGAGCTTGCAGGGCAGCGTACCGTATTGGATCAATGGAGAAAACATGCAATAGATTATAGAAAAATGATTGAGCCCGAGATTGCTGTGAAATATTTATATGATAATTTAACTAATATTTATGAAGGAAAGCCACGTCATGGTTCGTGATATATTAAACACTTGGAAACTTATTGTTTCCGCTCCACTGAACCGTTCAAGAAAACTTTCGGCGTTAAATGACTGGTTCCGGTGGCAATTTTCCTCGCGCCTACTGGGGTGGCCAGTAGTGGTACCTTATGTCAATGATTCGGTACTATTGGTGGAGCCTAGTATGACTGGAGCCACGGGGAATATTTATTTGGGACTGGCTGAATTTGATGATATGGGTTTCTTGCTTCATTTTTTGGGTAGGGAAGATTTGTTTGTAGATGTGGGGGCGAATATTGGTTCGTTTACTGTGCTTGCTAGCAAGGTTGTGAAAGCTGAATCGATTGCTATTGAGGCATTACCATTTACTTATCATAAACTGGAGAAGAATATAAGGGTAAACAACATTGATGATAAGGTGTATGCGCTGAATTGTGCGCTGGGGAATGAAGTTGGAGCCATACATTTCACATCGGGCTTGGATACGATGAATCATGTCGTTGCAGAAGAAGATGTGGGTCAACAAGATGTATGTTCAGTGGAAGTGAAAAAGTTGGATGATATTTTGGGTGGGCGTGTTCCTAGGTTGATAAAAATTGATGTGGAAGGTTATGAAACGCCTGTGATTGAAGGAGCTATCCAGACATTACAGCATTCAGATCAGGTGGCTGTGATTATGGAGTTAAATGGTTGTGGTAAGCGGTATGGATTTGATGATGAAGATTTGCACCGAAAAATGTTAAGCTTGGGGTATTGTGCTGTTTCCTATCATCCCATGGATCGTAAAATGTTAGAAATGAATCAAGCAAATCAAGAAGGAAATACAATATATATTAAAAAGGAAAATTTTTTATCAATTGAACTCTCTGTGAAAAATAGTGATACATTTTATGTGAAAGGGCAAAATATCTGAGATGCTAATTCATGCAAGAAATGTGACGGGCTTGGGAGCATCGCAGGTTGTTCGTTCTTTGATTAAAGCTTTGATCAAGGAAATGCAAGATAAGAAAATTATTTTTGCATTACCTGTGCAAGGGGAACTTAGTGTATTGGAGGGGGTGGAATCAAAAATCTGCGTTAAAAGTATGCTTCCGAATGCATTATTTAGAGTCATTGAATGTTTATTTCCGAGGTTGTTTTACCCTAAGATGAAACATAACCTTATTTTAGGTGACATTCCCTTGCGAGGCTTGAAAGATCAAATTGTATTGGTACATCAGTCTAATTTAACTAATCCAAATATTAATCCGAACAGTTCTCGAAGTATGTTGTTTAAAATCATGCGTAAAATATTTGAGTGGAATTTAAAAGATGTGGCATGTGTTGTTGTGCAGTCGGATGTGATGAAAGATGAACTGCTAAAATCATATCCAGTACTAGGTGAAAGGACTGTTGTTATTCCGCAACCAGCCCCTGATTGGTTTTTAAAGCCTGAACTCAATACATCTATAGATAAAGAAGGGTTATGCTTATTCTACCCCGCAGCAAATTACCCACATAAAAACCATAGATTTATTGCTAAATTAGATCGAGAGGGAGGCTTGGATCGACTTGAAAAATTGATTGTTACGCTGCAAAATGAAGAATGGATTGAGGGTTTATCTGAGCAATCAAAAATTCAAAATGCTGGTAGACTAGCTCCTCAAGCCTGCATTGATTATTACCAACATGTCGATGCGCTATTTTTTCCATCTTTAGCAGAAAGTTATGGTTTGCCATTGGTTGAAGCGATGATGTCAGGGCTGCCAATTTTATGCTCAGACTTACCTTATGCCCGTTGGATGTGTGAAGAAGGAGCAATTTATTTTGACCCTACAAGCGTTGAATCTGTTAAGGCGGCGATAAAAGATTTGGAAAGTCGTTTGGGCAAAGGCTGGAGACCTGACTGGCGTAAGGCATTGAGTAAGCTTCCTTCAGATTGGAGTGATGTAGCGCAAGCATTTGTTAGGTTAATGAAATGAAAATATCAATCATAACTGTTGCATACAATGCTGAACATACGATTGCCGATACGATTAAAAGTGTGGCGGAGCAAGTTTATCCAAATATAGAGCACTTGATTATTGATGGCGCATCAACTGATGCTACCGTTGAAGTGATAAAAAAATATGAGCATCATATTCAAGCATGGATTTCGGAGCCAGATCAAGGAATTTATGATGCGATGAATAAAGGTATTGCGGTGGCAACAGGCGATGTGATTGGTATTTTAAATGCTGATGATATTTATGCGGACCCAGATGTTCTTTCGAGAGTTGCTGAACTTTTTGAAAATAAAGATATGGATGCTTGTTTTGCTGACTTGGATTTTATAAATAGCCAAGAAAAAGTGGTTCGGCGTTATTCATCATCCCGCTTTAAACCTGAAAGGCTTGCTTATGGTTGGATGCCAGCACATCCAACATTGTATGTGCGTAAGTCATTGTTTAGTAAGGTAGGCTTGTTTCGAATTGATTATAAGATTGCAGCTGATTATGAATGGATTATTAGGGTATTTGCCACACATAAGGCATCATGGTGTTATGTTCCTGAGGTGTGGGTGCATATGCGGCTTGGTGGTGTGAGTACACAAGGGTTGAAAAGTTGGTGGGTATTAAATTGTGAGATTGTTCGAGCCTGTAGGGAGAATGGTATACGCACGAATATATGGAAAGTCTTAATGAAACTTCCTTTTAAATTATTAGAAATGACTGTGCGAAAATGAATATTTTGATTGCTGGAGCTACTGGTTTTGTTGGCGAAGCTATCTGTGAGTTGCTGAGCCGTAGAGGTATGGAGGCTACTGCAGCTGTTCGTAGTATATCAAAATCGTTGCCTGATTCTGTAAAGCAAATTCTGGTAGGTGAGCTTTCTCGTGATACTGACTATACGGCTGCACTTAAGGGTGTGGACGTTGTAATACATGCTGCGGCACGTGTGCATATTATGGAAGGTGGTTCAGTCGATTCTTTGGCTGAATTCCAAAAGGTTAATGTGAATGGCACATTGAACCTAGCGAGACAAGCGGCTAAGGCAGGTGTGAGGCGCTTTGTGTTTATCAGCTCGATTAAAGTGAATGGTGAAAGCACAACAGGGCAGCCTCCCTTTTCATCAGAAGACACGCATATTCCATCAGATCCTTATGGGCTTTCTAAATATGAAGCAGAGCAGGGGTTAAAGCTTTTAGCTAAAGAAACAGGTATGGAAGTGGTGATTATTCGCCCTCCATTGATATATGGATCAGGTGTTAAAGCTAATTTTCAAGGATTGATAAAAGTGGTGAGTAAAGGTGTACCGCTTCCATTTGGTGCCGTGCATAATAAACGAAGTTTAGTGGCGTTAGATAACTTGGTGGATTTTATCATTTTATGTGCAGAGCACCCTAAGGCAGGGAATGAAACTTTTTTAATTTCTGATGGTGAAGATGTTTCCACCACTGAGCTATTGCAAAAAATTGCCAATGCTTTTGGCAAGAAGCCACGATTGTTGCCAATACCTACAGGGTTTATGACGTTTGCCGCCAAGCTACTGGGAAAAGGTTCGGTGGCAGACAGGTTGTTTGGCTCATTGCAGGTGAATAGCGGTAAAGCGAGAGAGCTTTTAGATTGGAAGCCTGTGATTACTATGGATGAGCAGTTAAAGAAAACAGTTGAGGCATATAACAATGAAACGTCTGTTTGATCTGTTCCTATCTTTTCTGGCAACGCTGGTGCTGTTCGTGCCTATATTACTGGTGGCACTGTTGGTTAAGCTGACATCCACAGGCCCTGTGCTTTATTGGTCGGATCGAGTGGGAATTCACAATGATATTTTTCGAATGCCTAAGTTTAGAAGTATGAAAGTGGATACACCTGCGGTTGCGACGCATTTATTAGAGGATCCGAAAAGTGTGTTGACACCGAGTGGTGATTTTTTACGAAAATCCAGTTTGGATGAGTTGCCACAGCTATGGTGTATTTTGAAAGGTGATATGAGTTTTGTAGGGCCACGTCCTGCGCTATTTAATCAGGATGATTTGATTGGGTTGCGTACACAAAAAGGTGTGCATGAATTATTACCAGGCTTAACGGGTTGGGCGCAGGTGAATGGGCGAGATGAATTGCCGATTCCACAAAAAGTAGAGCTAGATGTGGCGTATTTAAAGCGCCAATCATTTTCGTTTGATATTTATATCTTATGGCGAACCTTTATCAAAGTGATCTATCGGGATGGTGTTTCACATTGATTTGAGGAATCAATAAGATGATAGAGAGG
>Ga0316204_10010635_pt1 | contig 11784 bp, 11 predicted proteins | sample 6monrhotite_MG_2_FD_205661 | JGI IMG/M metagenome (GOLD analysis project Ga0316204, IMG submission 205661) | Microbial mat bacterial communities from mineral coupon in-situ incubated in ocean water Damariscotta River, Maine, United States -... | ecosystem: Environmental > Aquatic > Marine >...
TGTAGTAAAAGATGAGTTTTTAACACGTGCTATTGAAAAGGTAAGAGTCAAAGGGAAAGAGGAAGAGGTCCTTCTGTATGAGTTGATGAAAGACACACAGGTTAATAGAGAAAAGGCAAAAGTGTATAATAAGGCAAGAGAACTGTTTTATGCTGGCAAAAACGAGGAAGCATTGGAAATCTTTCAAGGTTTAAAAAATGATGGTTTGTCAGCTTATTTCGTTCAAAAAATATCTGAAGCAAAATTGAGTTGAAGTTCACAAATAAGGAATCCACTATGCACGACAATGCAGAACAGATTGTTGAAACCATATTTAAGTACATTACTAAGATTCAGCCATTACGCGATTATGAAGAGATATTAATGGAACTTGCACATATGGGACGCAATCTAGCGCAAGCAGATCGCTGTACTGTTTGGGTGGTGGATTATAAAAACAATGAACTATGGACAAAGGTAGCCCATGGAATTGATACCATTAAGATTCCTTTAGACTCAGGTATCGTTGGCAATGCGATTTTAAATAAAGAACAGATGATCATTAATAATGTACATGAAAATGAGCACTTTAATGCTGAGGTTGATAAGCAAACAGGATATGGCACAAAAAACATGATGGTCATTCCTATGTTTAATACACATAATATTATCATAGGTGCTTTTCAGGTTATCAATAAAAATGAAGGTGATTTTGATGATACGGACATGAAGTATCTGATGTTAGCCGCATCGTATGCTGCAGAGACACTTGACGCAGCTATATTAGCCGATGAAAATGATCAAACACAAAAAGAGATGATCTTTTTGATGTCTGAAGCAGTTGAAAAGCGCTCTAAAGAGACAGGTAACCATATTAAAAGAGTTGCTTCATACTCACGCATCTTGGCGACAGCTTATGGTTTAAGTGAAGAAGAGACTTATATCTTGGAGTTTGCTTCTCCTATGCATGATATTGGGAAGATCGGTATTCCTGACGCGATACTTAATAAGCCGGGTAAACATACAGAAGAAGAATTTGCAATTATGAAAACGCATGCGCTTCTAGGGTATGAGATATTATCTTCTTCAGCCAAGGGCATGTTAAAAGCAGCTGCAGTTGTTGCTTATGAACATCACGAAAAATGGAATGGAGAAGGTTACCCCTTAGGCCTTAAAGGCGAAGAGATACATATATATGGACGTATAACAGCAGTTGCAGATGTGTTTGATGCCTTGGGCTCCGACCGTTGTTATAAAAAGGCTTGGGCTTTGGATGATATTTTAGATCTTTTTAAAGAAGAAAGAGGTGAGCATTTTGATCCAAAGCTTGTTGACCTTTTGTTAGAAAACTTAGATGATATCCTGAAAGTTAGGGATAAATACAAAGATAAGATATAATTATTTTTATTAATTATTTACTATTTAGCGATAAGATATAACTATACAGATGATAAAGGATGTGTTTTTTTGGAAAAGATAACAATCTTAGGTGCTTATGGAACAAAAGGGTCTCATCAAGAGACCTCTTCTTTTTTGATCAATGACACAAATGTCATCGATGCAGGTAACCTTCTTCGCTCATTAGATGAAGATGCAGCACATATTGATGCGATATGGCTTACACATTCTCATCTTGATCATATCGTTGATATCGCCTATATATTAGATTCTTATTTTACACTACGTATAAAGCCTTTAAAACTTATGGGTTTACCTGAAACCATAGAAGCTATTCAAAAACATTTTTTAAATGATGTCGTCTGGCCGGATTTTTCTAAGATACCATTATCAAATGCAGACGCTATGACAGTGGTATATGAAACTATAGAATTAGGTAAAGAGTATAAGCTAGACGAGAGTACCTCAATAGAGGCAATGGAAACTGTACATACGGCAGTAAGTTGTGGTTATATAATTAGAAAAAACAGATCAGCCGTTCTTGTTACGGCAGATACCTATAAAAATCCTCTTTTATGCGAGACTATTGAAAAGTACCCTGAGATCACTGCCTTAGTCCTGGAATGCTCTTTTCCTTCTAATATGGCAGCCTTGGCCTTAGAAAGTTTACATCTAACACCGGCTTTGGCTGAAGAAGAGATTTCGTGTATTGACAGACCCATAAAACTTTATTTTAATCATCTAAAACCAACTTTTATCGAACAGATAAAAAAAGAGATTTATTCAACACCTGTCTTAAAAGATGCGATTATCTTAGATGATGGCGATACAATTTATTTTTAAAAACACCATTTACCATACAGAAAATATAAACTTTTAAAATTCTCAAACAAAACCCTTGACAATAAAAATAAAAACTCCTATAATTGCAACTCGAATTTAGATGCTGGCATAGCTCAGTTGGCTAGAGCAGCTGATTTGTAATCAGCAGGCCCGGGGTTCAAATCCTCGTGCCAGCACCATTCTAAATGAGAAAAATTGACAATTACGTCAGTGTTCGACCAGAGTATATATAACAAATAACATGGTGAGATAGTCAAGTGGCCAACGACGGCAGACTGTAAATCTGCTCCCTTTGGGTTCATAGGTTCGACTCCTATTCTCACCACCATTGTAATGAGACGCGGGCGTAGCTCAGTTGGCTAGAGCGTCAGCCTTCCAAGCTGAGGGTCGAGGGTTCGAGTCCCTTCACCCGCTCCATTCAAATTTGTTCGATATGTTTTATCTGGGAGCTGGATAATCGTTTGCTTCTAAACATAACACACGATATCTTTATATAGATAGCTTTCATAATACAACAATCAAAAATATTCTAAATTTACTATGGCTTTAATATAAGTTTTTATTGATTTTAAAAATTTATATTAGAGTACATGTTACTCGCGCATTCGCGCTCGCATGGCTCAGAGGTAGAGCACTTCCTTGGTAAGGAAGAGGTCCCGGGTTCAATTCCCGGTGCGAGCTCCATTAATTAGGATTGAGAGATCCTTGTTGACACTTCTGTAAGGCTTTTAAGCCTTTAGGTATTGAACCTTTACAGAAGTGTCTAAAAAAGAGAAAATGGATTAGACATTGGATAAAGCTTCATTTGAGCAAAATTCAGGTATAATTCCGTTTCATTAAAATAAAAAGCTGGAGAACACTTATGGCAAAAGAAAAGTTTGAACGAAACAAACCGCATGTTAACATCGGTACTATTGGTCACGTTGACCACGGTAAAACAACACTAACTGCTGCAATTACTGCAGTATTAGCAGTGAGCAATGATGCTCAACTTATGGATTATGATCAAATCGATAACGCACCTGAAGAGAGAGAGCGTGGTATTACTATCGCTACTTCACACGTTGAGTACGAAACTGATACACGTCACTATGCACACGTTGACTGTCCAGGTCACGCCGATTATGTTAAGAACATGATTACTGGTGCTGCACAAATGGATGGTGCTATTCTTGTTGTTTCTGCAGCGGATGGCCCAATGCCACAAACTCGTGAGCACATCCTTCTTTCTAAGCAAGTAGGTGTTCCTTACATCGTTGTTTTCATGAACAAAGAAGACCTTGTTGATGATGAAGAACTTTTAGAACTAGTAGAGATGGAAATCCGTGAACTACTAGATATGTACGAATTCCCAGGTGATGATACTCCAATCACAACTGGTTCTGCTGTTAAAGCACTTGAAGAAGCTAAATCTGGTACTCTTGGTGAGTGGTCTGCAAAGATCATCGAACTTATGAAAACTGTTGATGAGTATATTCCTGAGCCAACTCGTGAAACTGATAAAGATTTCTTAATGCCAGTTGAGGATGTTTTCTCAATCTCTGGTCGTGGAACTGTTGTAACTGGTCGTATCGAACGTGGTGTGATCAAAGTTGGTGAAGCAGTTGAAATCGTTGGTATCAAAGACACTCAGGCAACTACTGTTACTGGTGTTGAGATGTTCCGTAAAGAAATGGATCAAGGTGAAGCAGGTGATAACTGTGGTATTCTTGTTCGTGGTATCGATAAAGAAGCTGTTGAACGTGGTCAAGTACTATGTAAGCCAGGTTCAATCACTCCACATACAACTTTCGAAGCTGAGATCTATGTACTAAGTAAAGATGAGGGTGGTCGTCATACTCCATTCTTCTCTAACTACCGTCCACAGTTCTACGTTCGTACTACAGACGTTACTGGTGCTATTACACTACCTGAAGGTACTGAAATGGTTATGCCAGGTGATAACGTTAAGATTACTGCAGAGTTAATCGCACCGATCGCAATGGAAGAGGGAACTCGTTTCGCTATCCGTGAAGGTGGTCGTACTGTTGGTGCAGGTGTTGTTGCTAAAATTACTAAGTAATTTTTAACACACCTCATACAGCGGAGCTAGGACTTAGAGCCTAGCGAAAATCTATTTTAGGAATACGCAATGAGAGAAACTATCCACTTAGGTTGTGAAAAGTGTACACGTCGTAACTATCACACATCTAAAAACAAAAAAACTCATACAGAAAAATTTTCAGTAAAAAAATACTGTAAATGGTGTAGAGAGCATACTGAACATAAAGAAATGAAATTATAATAATTTCACTTCTTTAGTTTTTTCTTGCTTAGGCAAGAATTTATAGGCGATTAGCTCCAATGGTAGAGCACCGGATTCCAAATCCGGGTGTTGTGGGTTCGAGTCCCCCATCGCCTGCCACTTTCGATAAATGTATCTTTCGAGGTCTATTTATCGGAAATGATAAAAGGAAACATATATGAGTAAGATTAGTTCTTATGTTAGAAATTCTCGTGCTGAGTTGAGTAAGGTTATCTTCCCAACTAAGCCTCAGGTTAAACAAGCGTTTATTGCAGTGTTTGTTGTTGTTGCAGCAGTTTCTCTGTTTTTGGCACTTGTTGACTTTATCATGTCTTCAAGCTTAGCAGCTATTTTATAAGTAAGGATTTACATGGCACACAAATGGTACTCATTACAGACTTATGCAGGTTCTGAAAGAAGTGTAAAAGTTGCGATTGAAAATCTGATTGAAGAACACAAACTTCAAGATATTATCAAAGAAGTGGTTGTTCCAACTGAAGACGTAATGGAGATGAAAGACGGTAAGAAAAAGATTACAGAGCGTTCTCTTTATTCAGGTTACTGTTTCATCAACATCGATCTTACCACTGAAGTTCAACATATGATCCAATCACTTTCTAGAGTGTCTGGATTTATTGGTGAGGCTAACCATCCAACACCTCTAAGCGACCATGATATTAAAAATATCCTTGATCGTGTGGAAAACCGTGCAGCTCCAAAACCAAAAGTTGCATTTGATACGGGTGAAGTTGTTCGTATTATAGATGGCCCATTCTCAAACTTTACAGGTGTTGTGGACGAATACGATATGGAACATGGGACTTTGAAGCTAAATGTATCTATCTTCGGGCGTGCAACGCCAGTAGATATCTCATTTGCTCAAGTAGAAAAAATCATCTAATTGATTTTTCCTGCGTTGACCTTAGAACTTACTTGAGTTTTGATGTCAGCGTAGTTAAGGCGACCAGATACGCAAAACTAAGCGTTAGCTTTTTAAACCAAGCTAAAAAAATATAAAGGAAACACAATGGCAAAACAAGTCATGGACTATATCAAGCTTCAAATCGATGCTGGTAAAGCAAACCCGGCTCCTCCTGTTGGACCAGCTTTAGGACAACGTGGTGTTAACATCATGGAATTCACTAAGGCATTCAACGAAAAAACTAAAGATAAAATGGGATTTAAAGTTCCTACTGTTATCACTGTTTATGCAGATAGAAGTTTTACTTTTATCACTAAAGAGCCACCGGCGTCTGCACTTCTTATGAAAGCTGCAAATATTAAAAAAGGTACTGATAACCCACTTAAAAACAAAGTTGGTAAGATTACTAAAGCTCAGCTAATGGAAGTTGTTAAAGCTAAGATCGCAGATCTTAACACTAATGATGAAGAGCAAGCAGCTAAAATTATTGCTGGTTCAGCACGTTCAATGGGTATCGAAATTACTGACTAGTCAGTAGAAGATGTAGATACTTTTAAAATCATCGACCACAGTGATTCAAAAATAGATGTGGCAGATATAAAACTGGAGAATCAAAATGGCAAGTAAAAGATATAAACAACTTTCCGAAAAAATTGATGGAAGTAAAGAGTTCAGCGTAGCTGATGCTTCTGCTTTCATGAGTGAACTTAAATCTGCAAAATTCGACGAAACTGTTGAAATTGCAATGAACCTTAACGTAGATCCTCGTCACGCTGATCAAATGATCCGTGGTGCAATCGTACTACCAAACGGTACAGGTAAAACTGTACGTGTTGCTGTATTTGCTAAGGGTGCTAAAGCTGATGAAGCTAAAGCAGCTGGTGCTGATATCGTTGGTACTGATGATCTTGTTGAACAAATCCAAGAAGGTAACTTCAACTTTGATGTTGTTGTTGCAGCTCCTGATTGTATGGGACTTGTTGGTAAAATTGGTCGTATTCTAGGGCCAAAAGGTATGATGCCTAACCCTAAAACTGGAACGGTAACGCCAGATGTTGCTACTGCAGTTAAAAATCTTCAAGGTGGTCAAGTAAACTACCGTGTTGATAAAAAAGGTAACATCCATGCTGGTATCGGTAAGGTTTCTTTTGATGCAAAAGCTATCGAAGAAAACTTACGTACTTTCCTTGTTTCTATTAACAAGCAAAAACCAGCATCAGTTAAAGGTAAGTACATCAAATCTGCTGCACTTTCTTTAACTATGAGTCCAGCAATTAAATTTGATCTTGCTGAGCTTGCTGACATTAAGTAATCTAACTTTCTTATAGAAAAAGGCTTAGCCTTTTTCTTGTCTTCTTACACACTTACATCTCTTTAGCCTTACAAAATACAATTATATGTATATGACTTAACTTTCAAAATTTTTATTTATTTAGATTTTTACTTTCTCTTAATATATTAGAAAATATAATGTATCAAAGGTTGTGACATGAATACTGCCGCTTTCAAAATATTATGTATATTTTGTTTATCTACTTCAATATTTGCGAATGAGATCTTAGATGATGAATTTCGTCTGCTTAACTCTATGAGTATTGAAGAACTTTTAAATACAGATATAGCTACTGGTGTTCCAATGAAGCAAAAGTTTGCACCAGCTGTGACTTCTATACTAACTGCTGATGAGATTCGAAAAAGTGGAGCTAGAACCTTACATGAAGCATTAGAACAAGTTCCTGGACTGCATATATATCCTTCTGATATCGATTTAATGACAGAAAAAGTTTCTATTCGTGGGATTCAAACAGGTTTTAATCCACAAGTCCTTTTTCTCATTGATGGATTACCATTGAGTGATATGCTTAATGGGCATCCCGGGTTTCTGTTTAAAATGCCGGTCTCTATTATCCACAGAGTCGAAATTATAAGAGGTCCTGGATCTGCTCTGCATGGGGCAGATGCGTTTAGTGGTGTAATCAATATCATCAGTAAAAAGCATGACACTATTGAGGATCAAGTTGGTGTGCGATATGGCTCGTTCAACACCTATGAAGCATGGGTACATAAGAGTGTGAAAACAGATGAATTTAATATGGGTTTGGCCTTGTCTCTTATGCACAGTGATGGTGATGATGGACGTATAGTCGATGTAGACGGTTTGTCAGGTACACCAAATGCTGCTTTTTCATTAGCGCCGGGAGCAGTAAGTACAGACTATGATATGGTATTTTTGCATGGTGATATAAAATATAAAGAGCTTAACTTTAATCTTTTGGCTGAACAAAGCAGAGACTTGGGCCTAGGTGCGGGTCATTTACGTATACTGGATCCTGTAGGACATGTAGACAGAGACAAGGTTATTGCTGAACTTAAACACACAAATTCAGATTGGTTTGATAATACGCTTCTACAAAGTAGTGTGTATGTTTCGTACTTAGACTCACAGGCAAACTATTATCCTATGCCTGCAGGTGTTACGGTTATGGGAACAACTTATCCTGATGGACGACAAGGTCAACCTTATGCAGTTGAGACAATGTTTGGTGTTTCAACAGGAGCAATCTATTCTGGTATTGATAAACATACGATCAATACAAAAGTTGGTTTCAAGTATGGAAATATTGATCCTTCACAGAAAAAGAATTTTGGCCCGGGGGCAATACCGGATGGAACTTTAACGGATCTTACAGATAATTTAAGTGCTGTGTATATGAAAGAGCACACAAGAAAAAGCATTTATGCTTTATTGCAAGATGAATATAGTATTGATAATGATTTATCACTTACGATTGGACTGCGATATGACAATTATAATGACTTTGGAGGAACATTTAATCCACGTTTAGCCCTTGTTTGGCAAGAAAGTGAAGAAGTGACATTTAAAGCGATGTATGGCCGTGCTTTTAGAGCGCCAACCTTTGGTGAATTACATATCATCAATAGTCCCGCTTTTTTAGGAAATCCAGATTTAGAACCTGAAACAATAGATACCTATGAAATCGCTCTGAATTATCGTGCTGCTGTGCATACCAAACTAAATGTTTTTTATTACAAAGCAAAAGACTTGATTGATTATGATCAAAACACACCTGCGGTCGCTCAGAACATGAATGAACAAACAGGGTATGGTACAGAACTTGAGATGGAATATAGTGTTAACAATGTCTTGAGTTTAAGAGGTAACTATGCGTATCAACATTCTGAAGATGATAAAACAGGAGAAACAGTGAAATATGCACCTGTTCATCAAGCCTTTGCTCAAGTACAATATCAACCAAACAGAGACTGGAATACAAATGTACAGTATTTTTATATAGGTAAACGTTATCGTGACAGTACAGACACAAGAGCACCTCTTGAAGCAGACTCGTTAGTAAACATTACGGTATCACGAAGTGATATTGTCCAAGGCCTGGACTTGCTACTGAGTGCGCGTAATGTTTTAGATGAAGACTATAGAGAACCAAGCAGTGCATCTATACCAAATGATTATCCAATGCAAGGTAGATATCTGTTTGCAGAACTCAGGTACAGGTTTTAGTAGGGTTCTGTCACCTACACAGATCGACGCTTACATCTTGTTCTTCAATATATTACAAAAATAAATAAAGCAAAATATAAACTTTACTTCGATATAATCCCACTCCTTATTCAGATTTTATATAGGCAATCTATCCAGATTTCCGATTTGAGACTTGAATAAGACTCATTTTATTTTATGGACTAAAGACAGTTAGAGGCTTGCAAAAGCTTAATCGGTGTTATGCCACTCAACTTGAAGTTTGATGTCTGGAAAGGAGAATACATATGACTAAAACTAAAAAAGCTGAAGTTATTGAACAACTTCGTGTTTCTTTTGAGAACACAACTGCCGTAGTAATCTGTGATTACAAAGGTTTATCAGTTGTTGAACTAGAAGAGCTTCGTACTGCTGCTAAAGCAAAAGATACTTCTGTTCAAGTTGTTAAAAATACACTAGCTACTATTGCATTAAACAATGCAAATATGAGCGGTGTTGAAATCAAAGATACAAATATTTTCTTATGGTCTGATGACGTTATCTCTGCATCTAAAATTGCATCTGATTTCGCTAAAAAATCTGAGAAATTTGTAATTAAAGCGGGTTACCTTGATGGTGAAGCTGCTGACGTTGCTAAAATCGAAGCATTTGCAAAACTTCCAGGTCGCGAAGAGCTACTTGGTATGCTTGCAGCTACATGGATGGCTCCAGTTGCGAACTTCACAATTGGCCTAGATGCGCTTAGAAGACAAAAAGAAGAAGGTGCATAAGCACTAAACTCTTTTTAATTTCAAAATGTGGTGCATTTAGGCACTTAACCTACGTAGCTATGGAGATTTCCGCTGAGGAAAACATAGTGTTAACGTAGATATCGGGGCTTTTGCTCCGATGCCGTTCATTTAAATGGAGGTTCCCTTCATTTTTATGGAATAAAAATTAAGGAAAATAATTATGGCTGTTACTAAAGAAGACGTATTAGAATTTATTTCTGGTTTATCTGTACTTGAGCTTTCTGAGCTTGTTAAAGAATTTGAAGAAAAATTTGGTGTATCTGCACAACCTGTTGCAGTTGCTGGTGGCGCTGCTGCTGGTGGTGCTGACGCTGGTGAAGAAAAATCTGAGTTTGATGTTATCGTTACTGATGCTGGAGCTAAGAAAATTGGTGTTATTAAAGCTATCCGTGGTCTTACTGGTCTTGGTCTTAAAGAAGCAAAAGAAGCTGCAGAAGCTCTTCCTTCAACAATCAAAGAAGGTGTTTCTAAAGAAGATGCTGAAGCTGCAAAAGCTGAACTTGAAGCTGCTGGTGCTACAGTAGAAGTTAAATAATTTTTTAACTCTTCAACTTTTTTAAATTGAGGGCTTACGGCTCTCGACCTTTAGGGTCATTTGGCTTAATGTCAAATGACCCTTTTTGCGTACAAGCCACTAACATTTTTTACCTGTGGTCTATTTCAGGGACGCCTGATTCTATTTGTCCATAAACTTGGATATAACTATTTTCACTTAATATTAGTACTTTTATAATTACAATGACATATATATTGCGCTTTGCACTATTTTATTTCTGTGAATCTAGTTATATCCAAGTAATGGATGGATATAAGAGATATTTCCAAGACGTTTGAAAATATCTTTACAAATGCCCCAGTACACCGCTACTGACATTTACTAAAAATAAATTAATGAGGTTATTTATGCTAAACAGCTTACATTCTGGTAATCGTTTACGTGTTGATTTTGCTAAGACAGCTCAGCAAATTGAAATACCTAACTTACTTCAACTTCAACAAAGCTCGTATGACAGCTTTTTGATGATCGATTCTAAAGATCGTACTGAAAGTGGTATTGAACAAGTTTTCCAATCGGTATTCCCGGTTCATGACGTTCAAAATCGTGTTACTCTTGAGTACCTTGGTGCTGAAGTTGGACACCCTAAATATACAGTTCGTGAATGTATGGAACGTGGTCTTACGTATTCAGTTTCACTTCGTATGAAAACACGTCTTGTTCTTTGGAACAGAGATGAAAACACAAGAGAAAAGACAGGTGTTCAAGATATTAAAGAACAGATGATCTTTATCCGTGATATTCCTTTAATGACTGAACGTACTTCTTTCATCATTAATGGTGTTGAGCGTGTTGTTGTAAATCAACTTCACCGTTCACCAGGTGTTATCTTCAAAGAAGAAGAGTCTAATACTGCTGCTGCGAAACTTATTCACACAGCTCAGATCATTCCTGATCGTGGTTCATGGTTATACTTTGAGTATGATCCTAAAGAGATCCTTTATATGCGTATCAATAAACGCCGTAAGGTACCTGTTACTATTATGTTCCGTGCACTTGGATACTCTAAGCCAGATATTTTAAAACTGTTCTACCCTTTACAAAGTATTGAAGTTAAAGATAACAAATATGTACTTCCATTCTCTCCTGCAGATTTTGCAGGTCGTTTAGAGCATGACTTAGTAGATGTTGATGGTAAGGTAATCGTTGCTGCAGGTAAACGTCTTTCTGCTAAGAAAGGTCAAAAACTTGTAGATGATGGTCTTACCCATGTTCAGTATCCACTTGAGACTTTAATGGAACGTCATTTAGCTGAGCCTATTATCGATCCTGAGACAGGTGAAGTTCTTTTTGACACGATGACTCTTTTAGATGACACACGTCTTAAGAAAATGGCAGAAGCAGGTATTAGTTCTTTTGTTATTGCTAATGATTTAGCTGATGGTGTTGATAGTTCTGTTATCAATGCATTTAATGCTGACGCAGATTCACTTAAACTTCTTAAGCAGACAGAAGATATTGAAGATGAAAATGACTTAGCTGCGATTCGTA
>Ga0316204_10010636_pt1 | contig 11782 bp, 6 predicted proteins | sample 6monrhotite_MG_2_FD_205661 | JGI IMG/M metagenome (GOLD analysis project Ga0316204, IMG submission 205661) | Microbial mat bacterial communities from mineral coupon in-situ incubated in ocean water Damariscotta River, Maine, United States -... | ecosystem: Environmental > Aquatic > Marine >...
ATTTTTTGTTACGACGGCGATGCGGCAGGCAAAAAAGCTGCCTGGAGAGCATTAGAAAATTCATTATCCGTATTACGTGATGGTATCCAGGCCAGATTTTTATTCTTACCCGATGGTGAAGACCCTGACACTTTAGTTAGACAGGAAGGCCAGCAATCGTTCGAGCAGCGCTTAAGTAATGCAACTCCCCTGTCAGATTTTATGTTACAACATTTATCTGAAGACCTGGACTTATCTTCTGCAGATGGATGTGGCCGACTTTCTGAAAAAGCCAAACCTTTAATTAGCAAAATTGAAGATGGTGTTTTTAAAGACCTGCTAGTTAATCAGCTTTCAAAAATGATTGGCTTAACTAGCTCCGGTTTGCAACAGCATATACCTGAATCAAACCACAACACACAAAGTAACAACTACAATGCCCGGCCTGCATCACCTAAACACCAAATAAGTATGACGCCTACCCGCCTGGCAATTGCATTATTATTACAATATCCATTATTGGCCAAAGAGTGTGAAATTCCAGAACAACTCATTACAGCTGACATGCCTGGCTTAAAACTGCTTATACAAATACACAATACAATTTTACAAACAGATGCAAACTCACCTTCTGTTTTGTTAGAAAGGTGGCGAGATACCAGTGATGCCCCGGTTATTAACAAGCTAATGCAACTGAATATTCCTGAAGCTGAAAAAGATACACAGCTGGCGTCATTAAAAGATGCATTTAAAAACCTGCTTCAAAAACACAAAGGTGAACGACTACAGGAATTGTTAAATAAAAGCCGGACAGCTGAATTAAATCTCGAAGAAAAAAATGAATTAAGCCTGCTGTATCAAAGTTAATTTAATACTCATTAGCCAATGAGCCTTTCCCCGAGAGAGATGCACCTAAACAGTGTAATCTTTTTCAGCTCATGACAATCTGTTACTTGTCTCGTTCCCACAGTCCTCCGTGGGAACAATATGCCGTTATACATCCAATCACTTCGCTCTCGCCAAAACAGTCACGCCGCTAATGACCAAAATAATTCCAAATGCGTGAAAGAATGTAAAAGGTTCATTTAACAAAATGACTGCAAGTAATATAGTTATCATTGGACCCAACGTCCCAATGACACCCGTTTGAGCCGGACCAATTTTTGCTATTGACTCAGCTATCATGAAACTAGGAATAACCGTGCTAAATATAGCCAATAGAATAATCCATAACCATGCGAGACCTGTCACAGACAGGTTGCTGTGGTCAATGAATGCGGCAAAATAAAATAACACAAACATACTGGAAACAATCATTGCAATACTGGTAAACCATAGACTGCCCACCTTATGAATAACTTTTTTCCCCATCAGTACATAAATAGAAAAACTCAGCGCCGCTGAAAAAACCAGTAGCGTCCCTAACACAACATTATCACCTGATAGAGATGACTCCTGATAAAAAACAACCCAGACACCTGTATAAGTCACTAACAGTGATATCACGATATTTTTTGTTAACGGCGTTTTGAAAAAAACTGCACCTAATAATGCTACTAAAATCGGATAACTAAACAGCGTTAATCTTTCCAGTTGAGCCGACACATATTCCAGCCCTTTTAAATCAAGCCAGGAAGATAGAAAATACCCAATAAAACCCAGAAAAATAATTTTAAGCACGTTTTGCCCCAGACTTTCCGGGGTCTTTTCAGGGCGCTTAATTAACCAGATTAATATAGATAAATATATCGGTAGAGAAACCGCCATACGCAACATCAAAACACTATCTGCATTCAGCCCTTCAATATATGACAGCTTAATAAATATCGATTTCAGTGAAAACAAAGCTGTACCGACTATTGCCAGCAGAAAACCTGTAGCTTTTGGGGATAATGACAACATTTTAAGTAATTCTTAAAGTAATTTACAATATTCAGATTAGCCGCATATCAGGTTGTTTCTGATTAAAGCCTGATATATTACCTCTTATCGTGCCTGCAGATACCTTAAATTAGCCATTTCTTATCTTTTGCACTATAATCACTGTCCGCACTGAGGAGCGCTGCAGCAGATCTCTCTGTCAGGCTTAGTGCATCTTTTTTAAACGGCGCTCATTTATTAGTTTCTAGTTTGGCTAAAAATGAGCACGGATCTAAACTCGGCATAAGCTGCCATTACCAGATTCACTCATATTGCCTTATTAGCGTTGCTAGTATTTTTGTATCGAGGAATTGTAAACATGTCAAAAAGTCACTTATTTACATCTGAATCCGTATCAGAAGGTCATCCTGACAAGGTAGCCGACCAAATTTCTGATGCCATTCTGGATAGCATTTTTGAGCAGGACCCCAAAGCACGCGTTGCCTGTGAAACACTTATTAACACCGGCATGGTCGTATTATCAGGCGAAATAACGACTGAAGCATGGGTCGACATGCAGGATATCGTACGTAACACAGTACGTAATATCGGTTATACCAGCTCAGAAATGGGCTTCGATGCTGACTCTTGCGCTGTTATCACCTCTATTGATAAACAGTCTCCTGATATCGCTATGGGCGTTAATGAAGGCGAAGGCGACGATCATGAGCAAGGGGCTGGCGATCAAGGCCTTATGTTTGGTTACGCTTGTAATGAAACAGACGTACTGATGCCTGCACCAATCACATATGCACATAAACTCGTTAAGCGTCAGGCCGAAGTGCGTAAAAACGGCACATTAAACTGGTTACGCCCAGATGCTAAAAGCCAGGTTACTTTCCGCTACGAAGACGGTGTACCTGTAGGCATAGATGCAGTGGTTTTATCAACGCAACATTCTCCCGATATCAGCCTGGACGCTCTACGTGAAGCCATTATGGACGAAGTCATTAAACCCGTCTTGCCTGATGAGCTGATCTCTAAAGACACCCAGTTTCATATTAACCCAACCGGCAACTTCGTAATCGGCGGCCCTGTTGGTGACTGTGGATTAACCGGACGTAAAATCATCGTTGATACATACGGCGGCATGGCTCGACATGGCGGAGGTGCGTTCTCTGGCAAAGACCCATCAAAAGTAGATCGTTCAGCTGCATATGCGGGTCGCTATGTTGCAAAAAACATTGTGGCTGCAGGACTTGCTGATAAATGCGAAATTCAGGTTTCATACGCTATTGGTGTAGCAGAGCCTACTTCTATTTCTATAGAAACTTTTGGTACAGGCAAAATAGATGATAGCCGCATTGAAGAGCTAGTTCGTGAGCACTTTGATCTTAAACCAAAAGGTCTTATTCAAATGCTTGATCTGTTACGCCCTATCTATGGAAACACGGCTGCCTATGGTCACTTTGGTAGAACTGAAGATAACTTCACATGGGAACGTACGGATAAAGCCGCAGCACTAAAAGATGCCGCAGGTATTTAACTATTTGTAGTTGCGAATGTATTCGCAAACTAATACTCGCAGTTCGAAAACATTCGAATCGTTAACAAAGAATTATTTAGGAATTATACAATGAGTGAATTTACAGATTATAAAGTAGCAGACATGTCACTGGCTGAATGGGGCCGTAAAGAAATTTCTATTGCTGAAATTGAAATGCCGGGGCTTATGGCGTTACGCGAAGAGTACGCTGGTAAAAAACCATTAGATGGTTGCCGTATTATGGGTAGCATTCACATGACAATCCAAACCGCGGTTCTAATTGAAACATTAGTTGATCTTGGTGCAAGCGTTCGCTGGGTTTCATGCAATATTTTCTCCACACAAGATCATGCAGCGGCTGCTATTGCTGCTCAAAACATTCCTGTATTTGCATGGAAAGGCGAAACAATTGAGGAATACTGGTGGTGTACAGAGCAAGCGCTATTATGGCCTAACGGTGAACTACCAAACATGATTCTTGATGATGGTGGTGATGCAACGCTTTTAGTTCATAAGGGCGTTGAGTTTGAAAAAGCCGGTGCAATTCCAGCGACTAAAGATGACGACAATGAAGAATATAAAGCTATTCTTGATGTTCTTCGTCGAACAATCGAGCCAGGTTCAAGCACATGGCAGGATATTGCAGGTAGCGTTAAAGGTGTAACCGAAGAAACAACTACAGGTGTTCACCGATTATATGAAATGCAGGAAAAAGGCGAATTACTATTCCCTGCTATGAATGTTAATGACTCAGCAACTAAATCTAAATTCGATAATTTATACGGTTGCCGCGAATCACTAATAGACAGTATCAAACGTGCAACTGATGTCATGATTGCCGGAAAAATTTGTGTTGTCCTGGGTTACGGTGATGTTGGTAAAGGCTGTGCTCAGGCTTATAAAGGCATGGGCGCAACCGTATGGGTTACTGAAATTGACCCAATCTGTGCATTACAGGCTGCAATGGAAGGCTACCGTGTTGTCGATATGAATGAAGTTGCAACCCAGGGTGATATTTTTGTTACAACAACGGGTAATGTAAATGTAATAGACCATCACCATATGGAAGCAATGAAGAATGAAGCCATCGTATGTAATATCGGTCACTTCGATTCTGAAATTAATATTGCTTCACTAGAAAACTACGAGTGGGAAGAAATTAAACCACAGGTTGATCACGTAATTTTCCCTGATGGCAAAAAGATCATTATTCTTGCTAAAGGCCGCCTGGTGAATTTAGGTTGTGCAACAGGTCATCCGAGCTTTGTTATGTCGGCATCATTCACTAATCAGGTAATGGCGCAAATTGAGTTTTACACTAATGCTGACTCATATGAGAATCAGGTATATATTTTACCTAAGCAACTTGATGAGAAAGTAGCGCGTTTGCACTTAACTAAAATTGGTGCACACCTGACAAAACTTAGCGATGCACAAGCCGACTACATTAATGTGTCTGTAGATGGTCCATATAAAGCAGATCATTACCGCTACTAAAAACTCACCGTTTAGTACACACTATAAACGGAACTGTTTTTATCTTGCCGCTTGCTTAAATGCCAGCGGCAAGAATTTATAATTTTTGGTTAATCAATGAAAACGCAAAAAAAACTAAATAAACAATTTAGCTGTGAATTTTTCCCTCCTAAAACTGATCAGGGAATGGAGAAACTTTTCAATACAGCAGAGATTCTTAAAAAAGAAATTAAGCCTGAATTTTTTTCTGTAACCTTCGGTGCCGGTGGCTCAACTCGTGAAACTACTTTTAATGCGGTTACAAAAATCAAGCACGCCACTAACTGTGATGTTGCACCACATCTTTCATGCATTGGTTCTAGCAAAGAACAATTAAAAGATATTCTCAACGAATACAAAGAACAGGGTATAAGTCGCATTGTTACACTGCGTGGTGACATGCCATCGGGCACTGTTTCACAAAGTGATTTCAATCATGCCAATGAATTAGTTAACTTTATTCGTGAAAACTTTAATGATCAATTTCACCTTGAAGTTGCTGCTTACCCAGAGATACACCCTCAGGCTGAAAATGCTACCCAGGATATTCACAACTTTAAAAATAAAGTACTGGCTGGAGCTAACTCAGCTATAACTCAGTATTTTTACAATATAGACAGCTATTTTTATTTTATAGATAACTGTGAAAAAGCAGGACTTGATCTGCCCATTGTCCCCGGAATAATGCCTATTACTAATTACAGCAATTTAGCGCGTTTTTCAGATATGTGTGGTGCTGAAATACCTCGCTGGTTAAGACGTAAACTTGAGTCTTACGCTGATGATACACAATCAATAAAAGATTTTGGCGCTGAATTTGTCAGCTCTATGAGTCAAAAGTTATTGGACATGGGTGCTCCTGGATTACATTTTTATACAATGAATCAAAGTGAAGCCACATTACGTATATGGAACAACCTCAAATCTTAGTTTGAGGTTGTTTTTTTACTCACATGAAATCAATCAGAATTTACCAACCCGGAAAACTCGAAACCGGTAAATCGTTTCAACTCGACAAAACATCAAGCAATCATTTAATAAAAGTACTTCGCTTAAAAAACAATTATAGTTTTAATCTGTTTAATGGAGAAGGCGACGAGTTCACTGCAAAACTTGAGATTTCAGGTAAAAGCGCAATCGCCCACATTGAAACTCAACTCATATCTAATAACGAATCTAATCTGCATACACACCTCATACAAGGCATCTCAAAAGGTGACCGTATGGATTTTGCTATTCAAAAATCAATCGAATTAGGCGTTCATAGTATTACACCCGTCATTACAGAACGTACTGTGGTCAACTTAAAAGATAATCGAGCAGAAAAAAAACACCAACACTGGCAATCTGTTGCAATCAGTGCATGCGAACAATCCGGACGGAACACACTTCCAAGCATAAATCCAATATGTACTTTAACTGATATTTTTGAACGAAAAACTGAAGATTTAAAAATTTTGTTAGATCCATTATCTGACAACAGTTTTAATTCTTTAACTGCTTCAAATAATATTCAAATTTTAATTGGGCCAGAAGGTGGTTTATCAGATAACGAAATCACAGAGGCAATTAAATACGGGTTCAAAGGGATTAAACTTGGCCCTAGAATCTTACGAACCGAAACAGCAGCACTTGCCGCTATTACTTCAGCTCAGCTACTTTGGGGAGATTTGAATTAGAAGTATCAGTAATACAAAGCACGGCAAGCAAACTTAGTGTGTCATCACCTGCTTCACTATCGATTCAAGTTTTTCAATATTTACAATACTATAAGTACTATCAGCTATCATTACTTTATTTTCTATTGCTGGATGACTTATATCTTCCTTATTTGAAATAACTTCATCTTCTTTAACATTTACCACAGCGGGTGCTTCTTGCATTAATATCGACATGTAAGGAAAATCGTTATCGTCACCAATTGAAAACAATATTGCCGCTTTAACAGTGCCGGTTGCCAAACTAGGCATACGAACATTACCCATAGCCTCGAAAGAAATCAAAGGTACTGAGTGACCACGCCAGTCTAAATAACCTAACATCCAGCCCGGTTTATTTGCCACATTAATAATGTTTTTAATGGGCACTATTTCAGCAACCGATGCATTCGGCATTAATAGCTCATCGCCATTAATTTTTAATATTACACATTTAATTTCATCTGACATCAGTCAATTAACTCATGTATGTTTTCAAGTAATTCATCTTCCTGGAATGGCTTACCCATATATTTATTTACACCTATTTCCATTGCTTTATCTTTATGCTTGGCCCCACTACGTGAAGTAATCATAATAATTGGCAAATCGACAAGTCGCGGGTCATTTCTAACATGAGTAGCGACTTCATAACCATCCATTCTCGGCATTTCAATATCTAACAACATGACATCAGGTTTAATTTCCTGCAACTGTGATACCGCATCTACGCCGTCTTTTGCAGTTACCACCTTCATATCATGTCGAGTTAACATACGTTCCGTAACTTTACGAATAGTAATGGAATCATCGACAACCATAACAATAGTTTCTAGTTTCTCTTCTACTACAGCTTCAACCTCACCATCAGTTGCTGCTTCATCAGACTCTGTTATATGGAATAGTGAATCACCTAATACCAGTGAGTTCATTTCCAATATAATAACTACGCGACCATCACCTAATATCGTGGCGCCTGAAATACCTCGCACTGTGCTTATTTGCGAACCAACGGGTTTTACCACAACTTCACGTCGACCAATTAATTCATCAACATGTAATGCAACACTCTGATCACCTGTTCTGGCTAATAAAACCGGAAACAACTGACCCGATCGAGAGTAATCAGGTTGCTCACCGGTTAAAAGCGCACCTAAATGTTTTAATTCATATGAGCTTCCAGCAAATTCATATGTGCTTTCACCACTGTCATAGAACTGCTGTAACTCAGGCCCAGATAAACGCACAACGCCTTCAATACTATTCAAAGGTACCGCATAGATTTCTTCACCAACATTTACAAGTAATGCATGGTTAATAGCAAGAGTAAGCGGTAAACGTATTTTAAAAGTTGTACCCTTACCCTGAACAGTATCTATTTCTAAAACACCACCCAGTTGTTTTATCTCGCTATCAACAACGTCCATTCCAACACCACGGCCGGAAATTTGCGTTACTTTCTCCGCCGTACTAAAACCTGCTTCCATAATATATTGCAATACATCATGGTCGCTTATTTTGCTGTTAGCATCTAACAGGCCTTTCTCAGTTGCTTTCTTGCGTATTGCATTAACATCAATACCGCGCCCATCATCTTTAACAATAATAACCACGTCTGCGCCTTCGCGATCAACTACTACTTGCAGCGTACCTGAGTCAGGTTTACCCGATGCCTGGCGCTCATCAACTTTTTCAATACCATGTGATACCGCGTTACGTAACATGTGCTCAAGCGGTGCTACTATACGATCGAGTACTGTACGGTCAACTTCTGAAGTTTCACCAACAATTTCCAGCTCAACTTCTTTATCTAATTCACGAGCCGTTTGGCGCACAATTCGTCTCAGTCTTGAGGCTAAACCACCAAAATGAACCATGCGAGTACGCATTAGGCCTTCTTGCAGCTCAGTACTTACTCTGGATTCCTGTAACAATAATGTTTCAGAGTCACGCACTTCTTCAGACAACAGCTCTTTAATACTTTCAATATCACTTACTGTTTCCTGCAAGCTTCGGGAGATCTGTTGCATTGTTGAAAATCTGTCCATTTCCAATGGGTCAAAATCTTCATTATACTGATCTGACTCTTTTTCATAACGAGACAAAATTTGCGCTTCAGTTTCTATTGAAAGCTGGCGCAATTGATCACGCAAACGAATAACAGTTTGATTCATTTCAGACAGGTTGAATGAGAAATTAGAAATTTGCTGTCCCATGCGAGCATGGTAAACACTTACCTCACCGGCATGATTTACCAACTCATTCAATAAATCAGATCGAACACGTACCTGTTCAGTTGCGATTGTATCTTTTTGCTGAGGGACTATTTTTTCTTGAGGGGTATCTGATTTCTCAAGAACCAGATTAGATGCGTCATCATTTTCAACAGAAGGGACTTCGACTTTCTCAACTGGAGCAGGTGCTTCTACTTTTTCAACTGGTGCAGGTACTTCTATTTTTTCAACTACAACAGGCTCATCAATAACCTGCTCGTCTTCATCAATCAGACTCACAGAAACATCATTAATTGATTCTTCTGTTTCTTCTAAGAGAGACTCTTCACTTAATTCAACCTGATAACTTGCATTTTCATCAAATACCAGTTCTTCGTCATCGCTTGATTGCGCATTATCGGTATCATCAGGAATTTCAAAACCAAAATCATCACCCGACTCTAAATCAAAATCATCAGATAATACCGACTCTTCTGATAGCTCAATCGAAAATGGCTCCGGGTCGTTAGTTTCTTCACCTATTAAAGAGAAATCCTCATTATTTAAAGTTTTTTTTCCCTCTCTAACCGCATCAATGTGCGTAATCAGGGCAGCAGAGGAAGTTAATGGCTTTCTCTCTTTTACTTTAGATAACATATCTGACAGCTTATCTAATGCTTCATGAAAAACATTCGATATACCCTTATTGAAGGGAAGTTTTTTATCATTTACAGCGATAACAAGTGACTCAAGAGCATGAGTTAAGTCACCAACCGGGCTTAAGTCTGCCATTCTTGCGCCACCTTTCAGTGTATGCAAATGACGCTGTAAATCTAAAACACTTTCTTCGTCAGAATTATTTGCATTCCAGCGCTGTAAACTATTTTCACAGTTATCTAGTAACTCTTCAGCTTCTTCAAGAAAAATTTCTACTAACTCATCATCAACATCTGAGTAACTAACTAACGATTCTTCACTGTCGGTTTCATGAGTAATTTTCTGTGGCGCTTTCTGAGACACTTCTTCAACGATATCAACAACAGGTGTTTCTTCTACTTTTATTGATTCGCTGCGTTTTTCCTCACTTAAATTAGAGATTCTGTTTAATAATGCCGTATCAGATTGAAGCTGATGATTTTTTTGCTCCAGCTCTTTTAACATAGCTGAAACTTTCTTGTTTACATCACTGATCAAGCCCACGCCTGATTTTGAAATACTTAAATCATCACCATCAAGATATAAACGTACGTATTTTTCAAGCCCACCACATAATTCTGCGATTTCATCTACTTCAGCAGTTCTGGCACTGCCAAATAAGGTATGTAATGCTCTTAGTAATTCTGCACTAGCGGTTAAAGGCTCGACTGACTGGTTATGTAAATCGAGCATACCGTCTATTTGCTTCAGATGGCTTTCAGACTCACCCTTAAATATATCGAACAAAACCGGGTCTATATAAATTTGCAATGTATCTTCTGGTGAAAACTCATTCACACCAGTAGCCACTTCATCTATCTGTATTTCTTCTTCTAAATCCAAATCATCAATAGATGCTACATCTAACTCAACTACTTCATCTTCATCTGATGATGCTATTTGTAGTGCCTCTAACTCTTCAGTTAAATCAATATCAAACTCATCATCAAAATCTTCATCCGCCTCTGTAACATCTGACGTTACCTCAGGGGTTTCTTCTGCAGCTTCTTCTAAGATAAGTTCATCTTCAGAAATTTCATCCATTAACTCGTCTTCAGAAATTTCAATTGTAGCGGACTCATCGACACTGTCTTCAACAATCAGATCGAGCTCAGCCGACTCTTCTACATTAAGCTCTTCTGCTTCAGGCTCTGGTGATTTTACTTCTAACTGATCATCTTTCTCTGCAGTTTTCTTTTCAGCCGGTTTTTTAGCCGAAGCTGGCTTATCAGCTGCCGGCTTTTGCCACTTTCCCAGCGCATCTGTCCTGTCGATTAACTGGTAAATATTCGGTATGGGTTCTCGATTACCTTTCAACTGCTCTATTAATTGCGGTAACACGCCAAGTGACTCATGCAAAATATCAAACACATCCTGGTTAAGCGGGCGTGATTTATCAATCACACGATTAAGCATGTTTTCAAAATTCCAGGAAAACTCGCCTATCAGTTCAGCACCAATTAATCGCCCACTGCCTTTCAATGTATGGAATGAGCGACGAATTGTACTTAATGCTTCTTCGTTACCATGATCGCGTTCCCATAGAGGTATTTGCTCGTTTAGTGAAGCGAGCTCTTCCATCGCTTCTTCGATAAAGATTTCTAATATTTCTTCATCAGCGTCATCTCCAAGAATGACATAACGCTCCTCTTCAGCAGCGCTCTCGCTCACTACTTCAGGCTCCGCTACAGACTCTTCAATTACACTCTGTTCAGACTCTATTTCTGGCTCTGCTACTGGCTCTTCTTCGTGAACGTCCTGCGGCACATCTGCATCGCTAACGCCGCTTTCATTCGCTATAGCCAGCAACCTGTCTGCTGCCTCATTTCCCGAGCTCATTGATAACTCAAGGTCGGGGCGTCCTTCCAATACTGCTTCTAGATAATATTCAATACTGGTTACTACATCAGCCAGATCATTTTGAACTGAGGCATCAGGCACCTGACCGGCATTTAACATGACTTTTGAGACATACTCACGAACGGAGACAGTTTGATGTTTTAATTTTTGTATGGGCAACATGAACATTGCACCATCTACTTCATCCAGTCGTTGTATAACTATATCAAGTAAACTTTTATCTACCGGGTTTTCAAGATAATTTAGAATAGCCAGTCTTGCGTCATTAAAGTCCTGCAGTGCTTCACGGATAACAGCAGCCAAAACTTCAAGATATTCGCCTTCTGGCATTTCTGCCAAATCACCAACACGATGAGTAGGCTCATCTCCACCTGACGATCTGTTGGCAATAAAGCTATTTAATTGCGACTCAACAG
>Ga0316204_10010637_pt1 | contig 11782 bp, 10 predicted proteins | sample 6monrhotite_MG_2_FD_205661 | JGI IMG/M metagenome (GOLD analysis project Ga0316204, IMG submission 205661) | Microbial mat bacterial communities from mineral coupon in-situ incubated in ocean water Damariscotta River, Maine, United States -... | ecosystem: Environmental > Aquatic > Marine >...
TTTGTCGCCCTGCCAAAAATACAAAGGCGCACCCTTATAAGCCCATTGACGCGAACCGTCAGCGCGATGGATCACAGTCATTGCATCGTGATCCTTGGCATTACGATCTGCCATCAACGGAGGCCAAGCGTTGGCACATCCACCATTGCAGTTTGATTTGCCGGCTGTGTCTTTATCAAATGTATAAAGGCTCATTCCATTTGTTCCGGCCAGGACGTTGCCTATGCTGGTTTTCACCTTTTTAATTGCCCCCATCGAATGGCCATCTGCATAGGCAGGTTCTATTGTCAGGGCCGCGAGTGCCATAATCCCGATCACTAAAAATTTACGCATTTGTTGTTCCTTTTTGTGGTTACAACCCGGAGCAATCCCAGGTCCATAAATAAGAAACACCAACCGACACCGTTTTAATCCCTCAATTTGAAAATAAATCTCTCAACCGTCAGGCTACGAAAAACGAATACAAAAGGAGTGACTAGAGCAAAACCGGAGCGAATAGGTTCATTCGCGAACGTGGCTTTGCGGTAAAATCAATAAGTTAGGGCATTTCAGGCGATTCAAAAATCGCCGGAAATGCTCTATTAGAACCGAAATTTACAGATAATCATTGGAAAACCAAACTTGCCGACCGGGTCGGAGAGCATATCACCCGAGAAACAATCATATGTAACCGGGTAAATCCGCTGGAGATGTCAGTTCTCAAGTGAGGGACCGTTGCTGTAAACAGTCGCTGAAGTCAGAGATGAAGCGCCGACGCGTTTGGAACGCACCAGACATAAAAAAAGCCAGGAAACGGTTGTTTCCTGGCTTTTTTGTATGGGATACGATTACCGCTTAAAGGTGATCTTTACCACACGGTTGAACTCTTCTTCTGTATTGTCGCCTGTTGCAACGGCTGGTTTTGTTTCTCCGAAAGAATGGCGAACCACGGTCTTACGAAGCATGCCGAGCTTAATCAGCTCATTACGCACGGCAACAGCACGGTGGCGTGCCAAACCTTCGTTGTATTTTGCATTTCCGACTGTATCCGTATGACCGGAGAGCTCAACAGTTGTTGGCTTATGCAGGTTGAAATCGGCAAATGCCTGCTTGATAACCGTCATTGCTGCACCATCAAGGTCGGTGCTGTCTGTCGCAAAGTAGACATGATACGGGAAAGGCAACTTAACCATTTTCTTTTCTGCCACTACTTCTTTCTTCACCATCGGTGCCGGTGTGCCAAGAAGCGCGTAAGCTTTATCGTATTCCGCACGGCAGGCTGCGATGTGTGCCGGCTGGTTGTTTTCTTCCTGCTCCTGCATCCAGCAGTCAAACATGGCTTGTGCGCGGGCTGCAGCTGCAGGTGTCACTTCGGTGGCACCTTTCCACAACTTGTTGACAAGCTGAAGACGGGCTTTCGCCAGATCGCCTTTTGTATCGTCGGGTATAGCGCGTTCTTCAAGAGGCTGAGGGCCTACGCTTTCACCCATGGCAGCCGATTTTGCTTTGGCTATGAAGTATTTGGCATCGTCGCCATCGTCTTCTTTTTTCTCTGCAACAGCGAGATCAACATATTCCTGATGTAGAGCATTCTGGAAGGCGTTTCCCTTTGGTGCCATCATTGAAACTGAATCTGTATCAACGAAGCCTGAACAACCTGACAACAACAAAAGTCCAGCTGCAGCAAACGAAAAAGTTTTAATTTGTCTCATGTGTGGGCATCCTTTATTTCCATCCCTAAAAACTATTCAAACCAAGCGTCAATTTATGTTTTTGATCACCTAGCAAACTCCGAAAGTGGGCGAGTTTTGGAAATAATCCCCCCCTCGACCATGCATGTAATGTCCCTCGTTTTGATAGTACGGTTGAATCACTCAATAAATCAAGTGTGTGTCGAGCAGAATCAAAATTAAACTGGTGGTAAAATGGCTTTTTGTGGTTCATTTTCCTGCCGGTAAAAAAGGAAAGAGGACGGAACCAAATTATCCCCGCCAGAAAGTGCGACTAAACAGCACAATGACAGTAAATAATTCGAGGCGCCCCAGCAGCATGCCGGCGGTCATTAGCCATTTCGCAGCGTCAGGTAGCCCCTGAAAGGTACTGCTTGGGCCCGCGATGGGCCCAAGTGCGGGGCCAACGTTGGCGACCGACGTCGCCGCTGCCGATAGGGCGGTTAAAAAATCCAGTCCCAGCGACCCCAATGCCAACGCCAGTACGGAAAAGGTCAAGAACCACATAAAAAAGAAACTGAGCACGGAAACGATAACCTCATCCGAAATGGGACGGCGATTGTAGTACGGGATGAACACGCCACTGGGCTGTAACAAGTGGCGAACCTGGGTTCGCGCTGACGCATAGAGAATTTGAAAACGAAAGATCTTGATTCCACATGTGGTTGATCCTGCACAGCCGCCAACAAACATAATTACAAAAAACAGCGGATTGGCGAAGCTGCCCCATGTGCTGTAATCGTCTGTCGCATAGCCGGTTCCGGTTATAATCGATACGATATTAAAGGATGCCAGTTGAAGGGCACGTAACGGATGGACGTGATTTGAAAGCCAAAGCCAACTTGCCGTCAAAAGAACCAGAGCGATGACAATGGTCATGAACCATTGAACCTGACTGTCCGTAAACAAAGCTCCGACATCGCCCTGCAAAGTGCGTAAAAAGAGCAGAAAAGGTAATGCGCCGATGATCATGCCCAGGGTTGCAATGGCGTCGATCGCGGCGCTGTCAAAGTGGGCGAGTGAGGCATCGGAAGTCGAAAAACCACCCGTAGCAATGGTGGTCATGGCGTGCGCCACAGCTTCGAATCCAGTCATTCCGGCAAACCAGTAGGCGATCATCCAAATCACCGTCAAAACCAGATAAACCACAGAGATCGCTGTCGCGATCTGGGCCGCGCGGGGTAAGGCCTTATCAGACTGGTCTGAACTCTCCATTCGAAACAGCTGCATGCCGCCGACTTTGAGCATCGGCAAAACAGAAATTGCCATGACGATGATACCAATACCACCCAACCATTGCAGCATCGCACGCCACAGCAAAATTCCAGACGACGTTTGGTCAAGGCCGGTAATGACTGTTGAGCCGGTGGTGGTAAGACCAGACATCGATTCGAACATAGAATCTGTATAACTTAAATTTATGACTGTGAAGTGAAACGGTAGCGCCGCGAAGACGGAAAGCGCCACCCACGAAAAGGTGGTCATCACAAAGGCTTGGCGGATATTTAACTTCGAGCCGTCAGAACGACTTGTTAAGGCCATGCCGACACCGACAAACAGGGTAACGCCGGCGCAAATGGCAAAAACTTCCCAGTCTGGATGCCCGTCAACAAAGTCGACAACAGCGGGTATGCACATCATCACAGCCAGTGATGCTAACAGTGTACCGCATACCAAAACGATCGGTCGAAAATCCATTTACAAACCTGCCGCCGAAGCGGTTCCCTCGTTATCCAAACAGATCGTCGCGCTCAGTTATCAGCCCTGACGTTCGTTCCGTATTCTCTGTTTATCAAATTGGTAGCTCAGGTAAAAGCGGCATCACGATGACCAGGACTTCCGACCATGTTCAGGACTTCACGTCGCGTCGACGGATTTTCACGAAATTCACCTAGCATGGTACTGGTGATCATCGATACACCCGCTTTGTGAACACCGCGTGTTGTCATACACTGATGAGAGGCTTCAATCACCACAGCTGTGCCTTTTGGGCGCAATATCTCGTTTATGGTATTGGCAATCTGCGACGTCATTTTTTCCTGGATTTGCAGGCGTTTGGCATAAGCTTCAACCAGTCTCGCCAACTTGGAAATTCCGACGACGCGCTGATGTGGCAAGTAGGCTATATGGACCCGACCGATAATGGGTGCCATATGATGCTCACAATGAGACTCGAAGCGGATATCGCGCAGCAAGACAATTTCGTCGTATCCTTCCACTTCTTCAAAAGTCCGTTCCAATAAGGCATCAGCGTCTGCCTCATATCCCGCATAGAACTCCTCGTAGGAGCGCACCACCCGAGCGGGGGTATCTAACAATCCTTCACGGTCCGGATCGTCGCCGGCCCACTGAATCAGCGTTCGGATCGCCTCTTCCGCTTGTTGGCGCGTAGGTTTAACGACGGGTGAACGTTCAACAGGTTTATCCAATTCAGCATTCCCTTTATCCAACTAGGTCAGCCCTGCGTCTGGAGGCTTAGATCTTTGATATCAAGCCCTTAACTGCGAATTTGAATTGCTGGCGCTAATGCAGGGCACGGCCTGTACCGGGACTATCGAGTGAAAAATCAGGAACTTCAAGGTCTAAAATCTTGCCGCCTTCAGCGACCGCCTGAAAAGTACCAGACATAAATCCCGATGGCGTTGTTAAGGGAGTGCCACTTGTGTAAGTGAAGGAATCTCCTGGTCCCAAGACAGGTTGTTTACCAACCAGTCCGTCCCCGATCACTTCGTGGCATTCACCACGGATGTTGGTGATTTTCCAATGGCGTGTGAGAATTTGTATGGTCTGAGTGCCGATGTTCTCAATCTGGACATGGTAGGCCCATGTGAACTGCCCGTCCTTCGGGTCCGATTGGTCCTCCAGATATTCTGGAACTACGGAAACAGAAATGCCATGCGTCGTTTTTTCATAGGTTTGCTGCTTGGGCATGGTTATGGGTCCCTGAGTGTCAAATTTTGCTACGGAAACGTTTTAATCAATCGAAGCTAACTGTCCAAGCGGTTTCCAACAAAAATGGATTCTATTCACCTGCATTCACATGTATTTAGGAGGAATGGCAAAAAAATCGCAGAGATTGCGTTAACAATATGCTAGGTTTCTCGCGACCAGAAAAAAACCGGTGGTGTTGTTTTGGTGAACGATGTCCAGCGGGGCTTAGCCTATGAAACAGTTTGCAAACGAAGAAGACGCCGACCTTTCAATGATTCTGGCAGATATGGCTGCGGAATTTCTGGATAGCTGTGAGGATCGCCTAGAGGAAATCGACAACGCTCTGGATCGGTTGCGGTCGTCAAATGGCACAAGCGCAAACGATGTATTGGAAATAAAACGCCATATACATTCGTTAAAGGGGCTGGGGACGACCTTCGGTTTTTCTTCGATATCACTCCTGGCTCACGCGCTCGAAGACTATTTTGAAGCTCTGTTTGAAGCTGACGAAAATGGCATCCATGACGTTCAACACTTTGTGGATCGTATGCGAGAGGTCGCGGATTCTCGTGTCAATTGGGCCGACACGACAGTCGCCCAAATTATTCACGATATGCCGCTCAGCGCCAAACGCCGCACTGTTCGTAAAGATGGGGTCGCTCTTTCCATATTGGTTCTGATGCCAAAAGGTCTGCAGCGGAAAATCGTTGCGTCCGAGTTATCGCAGTTCGGGTTTCGTGTGCTAACCGCAGAAAACAGCATCGATGCAATCGAAAAAGCGCTCCGTTTGCGACCGGATTTGTTCATGGCCAGCCTGATTTTAGATGACCTCACGGGGCAGGAACTGGCCGGCATCTTTTATGCAATCAAATCGACGTCGGAGAATCCTTTTCTGCTCGTCACGTCTACCGATATGGATGAGCAAGAGCGGTCAGATCTGCCACCAAATGTATCCGTGCTTCGAAAAGGGCCAAGTTTTGCTAAAGATTTAATGGCATTCTTCAAATCGAAGGCTTACGCGACCAACTAGAGCATTTCCGGCGATTTTTGAATCGCCTGAAATGCCCTAACTCATTGATTTTAACGCAAAGCCACGTTCGCGAATGAGCCTATTCGCTCCGGTTTTGCTCTAGCGAAATTCGCTGCGCCGGGATCATTCGGCCGCAGATCGAACGATCTTCTGTTTGCTTATGGACCACGTATTTAGCGGCACTCCAACCTGGCGGGCCTCGATTTGGGGTAGCACATCCATATTTGGCCACAACCCTGATGTTAACGTATGTGCGTATGCGCCAGCCAGCTTGAGTTCATTCATGCGGGTTGCGGCGGCCGGGTGGTCATAGTCGAGGCCATGAAGTTCTACACCCACACCGCCATTCCCTGGTGATAAGATTATATACCAGGTTTTTGGCGTCCCATCGTTTGCCGGCATGCCGATAACGCCGGCATTTAACCAAAGTTTGTCGCCCATATCATCGAAAAACGGCAATCCGCAGTGACCGCCAATGACAATATCAACAGCCCCGGATTTTTCGATTTCTTGAATTTCGCTGTACTTGGTCTCGGTGCTCGTAGATTCAAAGATCCAGCGGCTGATGTCCGCGACCCCGCCATGGATCATCGCCAGTTCCAGTCCCGCCATTTCGAACCGCAGCTGGCGAGGCAACGTACGCATCCAGCGGCGATGCCGATCGTTTAATTGATCGTTTGCGTGCGCGTACCACTGACGTGACAACAGATCACAAGCGCTGCCCTGATCGAACCCGCAACCGCAGTCTTCTCCCTCAAACCCAAAGGATTCCTCGCAATTCCCCATAAGCACATGCATGCCCGACTGCATGACCAAATCTGTGGTTAAAGCAGGATCGCCTGCGTAGGCAACAACATCGCCGGTACAAATGATGTTTTCTGACCCGATCCCATGCTGCTCCGCAACCTGCAACAAGGCCTCCGTTGCGTGTGCGTTGGAATAGGGACCACCAAACACCAGAACAGGGCTAGAATAGGCACCAAGACGCTTAACGTACGTATCCGTCATGTGTCTAGTCGACGCTACAAGATGCGCCACCCAGCACACAAAATTTGGCACAGTGGGGATGATTGAGGTGAACTGTTTTTGGTGACAAGGCCAGATCTTCGCCCATTTCAAAGGCTGGGTCATAGGGCAAAAGAGTACAGGGCACGACGACCGGGCTGTCAGCCCCTTTGCGTTTAACAATCATGCGCGATGAAGCGCACATCATCGTTTCCGGTGCAACACCCAGGATGTCCCAGCAACTCACGGTGATTTCCGGAACATCCAGTTTGGCATCCATTTCAGGAAACAGGACGAGGTTTCCGGGCTGATCAATATTGATCGAAATCGATTCTCGGTCGAACAAGCGCTCATATCCTTCACGTGCGGTTGCTTCATCTTCGTCCCAGCACGTGCGCCCGGCGACCGCCAAACTGAACTCGTGTTTCGATAGCCAGCGTAGTCCTTCCAACATAGGCGCCCAGGATCGAGGTCCCCGCTCAATCTCGTGTCGGTCTTGTGAATAATGATCCATGGAGACCCGGACGCTTAGCTGGGGGCCATATTGCTTATGCAGTTCCAGCAGGCCTGCCCGTTTGTTGCTCATGGGTTTCATGGCGTTGGTCAATATAAGGGCTTTAAATCCCCGTGACAAAACCTGCTCAAGCATCGCCAGCATGTCCGGGTTCATGAACGGTTCACCGCCGGTAAAGGCAATTTCTTCAACCTCGTAGCCTTCGGTCTTGATTTCGTCCAGATAGCGCGTCACGTCCGCAACGGTTAGATAGGCCAGATCATCGTTTTTTGGGCTGCTTTCCATGTAGCAGTTTGCACAGGTAATGTTGCAGAGGCTACCGGTATTAAACCACAGGGTACGCAGGTGTGTCAGCGCGACAACAGCCCGCTGCTCTCCCTTTGCCGTGACCTTTGGGTCTTTGAATTTGTTGGGTGACAGTGAATCCAGTTCTTTTAACGCGCCATTCGGCATTCTTGCGGCTCCTAAATTTGGCAATACACAATAAGCTAATTGGGTATGTACGCACTCTACCCAAATAGCGCCAATCAAAAAAGAGTTACAATGGCGCGAGGACTAATCCTGTTGGTCTGCAACCGGCAATTTAATAATGACCTTTAAACCGCCGTCCACCTTATTTTGAGCCTGAATGGTACCGCCATGACCCTTGACGATTGAACGGGCAATCGCAAGCCCAAGGCCAATTCCCCCGGTTTCTTTGTTGCGCGAACCCTCCAACCGCACAAAGGGCTCGAAGATGTGTTCCAGTTCGGTTTCTGGAATTCCTGGTCCTTCGTCTTCAATCTCAATGATATGATCTTCGCTATGCGCTGGGTTAGCGGGAAGCAGATTGATTTGAGCCTCGTTGCCATAACTGATGGCGTTTTCGACCAGGTTTCGAATTGCCCGCTTTAGACTTACCGGGCGTGTGGTTAGAACAAACCGTTCCGGCCCCCGATAGGAACAGGGTTTATTTTGATCTTCAAAATCGTCGACAACGCTTTGTATCAGAGCGGCAAGATCGGTTGGCCGCGTTTCTTCGCTTCGGGTTTCTTCGCGGGCGAAAGTCAGCGTTGTCTCAATAATCGTCTGCATTTCAATCAGCGTCGCGAGGATTTTTTCTTTCAGGTCTTCGTCTTCAATGAACTCCGCACGCAAACGCAACGAGGTTACCGGTGAGCGAAGATCATGCGATACGGCAGCTAACAAATTGGTTCGGTCTTCGATAAAAGTTTCAAGCCGTCTGCGCATGCGATTAAACGCGCGCACCGTGCGCTGTATATCTTCCGGACCGGCCTCGTCGATATCGGGTGTTGATTCCCCGCGCCCCACAGCGTCCGCGGATGTGGCCAGTTGCGCCAGGGGGCGCGTAATACGCCGGACTGACAGAATGACACCAGCAATAATCAGCAGTATGGTGATGCCCAGCGCCAATAGCGGTTGCAACGTCCAAACGCCGCCCCGGCTGGGCAAGCGCGTCGCCGAATTGAGCCATTGACCGTTTTCGAGTTGTACGGAAAGTTGAATGCCCCAGCGAAAATGGTGACGCCACCGTTTGCCGTCTTCGGGGTGATTGAAAAAGCCCGACCGCTTTTTTTCAATCTCGCCGTGGTGCTCATCATCATCGTCATCATCATCTTGATCTTGCTCCAAAATTCGGCTTTTTTTGCCCCGTCCCAGACGCACCCGAACTTCCGCACCAGGATTATCCAGCAAACTGCGAAGACGTTCCGCCAATAGGTATTCGCGGGGGCCTTCGGTTTGACTGAGTGTGGCACTGTTTTCGGAAACCGAGAACTGTACGAACGGAGATTGTGCATTTTCCAACAATTGAGGATGCAGGTCGCTGGGGCTGACCGCCAGCAGGCGAGCAATCGTTGCTGTTCGGGCCAAAACCTCGCCTCGCGATGCGGCTTGCAGGGCCTCCTTGCGTTCATCGGCTAAAATGACAATTGCGGCAATGTGTCCGCCTAATAAGGCGATCAAAATAAGGCCGATGAGTTGCCCAGCCAAACTTTTTGGAACCATACGACTGAGCCGTTTCATGGGCTTTCCGGTTCAGCCTGAAACCGATAACCACCACCCCATACGGTTTTGATGAGTTGGGGCGATTTTATGTCGACCTCTATTTTTTTACGCAGCCGGCTCACCTGATTGTCGATGCTTCTATCAAAGGAGTCGGCCGCCCGTGACTGGGTCAAATCGAGAAGCTGGTCTCGGCTGAGAACGCGGTCGGGGTGCCGCAAAAAAACACTTAGCAAGTTAAATTCACCGGTGCTCAAGGGAATACTGACTCCGTCGGTGCCTACCAGTTCGCGCCTTTTGTTATCGAGTACCCAGTTGTCGAACCGAATTTGGTCACTTTCGATCTCGACACGGTCCGGGGGCAAGCTGTAGAAGCGTCGGAGAACCGCTTTTACGCGCGCCAATAACTCGCGGGGATTAAAGGGTTTGGTTAGATAATCATCAGCCCCCATTTCAAGGCCCACAATTCGATCCGTTTCCTCTGTCATCGCAGTAAGCAAGATCACGGGTATGTGCGTCATTTCACGCAAGTACCGGCAGAGCGATAGCCCATCTTCCCCCGGCATCATAATATCGAGGATAACCAAATCGATTGCACTGTCTTTGATCAACTGGCGCGCTTTCGCGGCGGATTCCGCCTGACTTACCCGGTATCCATTTTTCGCCATATATTTGGCGAGGGGATCGCGGATGTCGCGCGCGTCGTCAACGATGAGAAGGTGATGAGAATCGCTCATATGTCTTTCGGCCAAGTTTGAACTTCCAGGATCGCTAGAGACACTTTTACTTCATTCAGGAGGTGCGCGCACAAAAAAGTTGTATCAATGTGTCGCAAACCTCGGAACGGCGACAACTTGAGACCAAATGGTGTAAACGCTGACAAACTTTTGCGACAGGTTCGGCGTTTAATCCTTATCACCAACACGGATTAAACAACGGAAAAGGAAATCAAAATGAAACGTTCTACAAAATACGTTCTGGGTATGGTCGCTGGCGGTATCGGGCTCGCGTCAATCAGCGCAGCAGTTGTCGCCAAAGACAGATTTGAAAGCCGCAATGAATTTATGGTTGCGTCCGGTGGCGGTATGGGTCACGGAAAATATGGTGGGCGCGAAGGCATGATGAAGAGTATGACCAAGCTCTTTGAAGATCACGATGTCAACAAAGATGGTGCGGTGACGCAGGACGAAGTTGATACGACGCGCAAAAGTACGCTCATGAAATATGATGTGGATAAAAACCGCACCCTGTCCAAAGCTGAGTATCAAAATTATTGGACTGACTTGATGGAAGCACGGGTGACACGCGGCTTTGAGCGTCTTGATGACGACGACAATGGTCAAATTTCAGCAGACGAATTCGTAAAACCTCTGAGCGGTATTATCGACAGGCACGACGAAAACAGCGACGGTTCCATCGACAAGGAAGAGCTTGAAGAACATATGAAAGGCAAGAAGCGCTGGCACCGCGATCACGACAAAAGCTAGGGCATCGATCTCAATTTTAAGTAAAAGAATTCGGGCGTCCAGTGGGTGCCCGTTTTCTTTTTATCCCAATGCCCTGGTGTCTTCAGCGGTTCGCAGGAAGGCCACCGCGTTATTCGACAGGCTTGGCCCCAGATACCCCCCTTCCTGAACCAGTAACGTCGGCAGGTTAAGGCCTATGATCCGCTGGGCAGCGCCCTTGAACCCGGTTTCTGAAAACGATAATTCCGACAACGGATCATCGGTCGCCATATCGAACCCCAACGAGACGACAATGGCCTCTGCCCCAAAGTCACGGGTGGCGTCGATCATCTTGTCGATACCGGCCAATATGGCAGTTTCTTCGGATCCCTTGTCGAGAACGACGTTTAAAGAAGCACCGTCTCCCGCACCGCTGCCGCGCTCATCGGCATAACAGGCAAAAAACGGCGGGTAGTCGCTCGGGTCAACATGGATCGACGTAAAAAGCACATCTCCGCGCTCATAAAAAATATCCTGTGTGCCCTGGCCTGCATGGGTGTCGATATCGATAATCGCAACACGTTCGAATTTTTGCCTCAGATGATGGGCCGCGATGGCGGCGTTGTTGAAAAAGCAAAACCCATTCGAATTTCCGCGACTGGCGTGGTGACCGGGCGGGCGGCAGAGCGCGTAGAGTAAATCATTCCCCTCGATCAATTGCTGTGCGCCTTCGATCGCCGACTGTGCGGACCAGTAAATGGCGTCGCGCGTTCCTTCAGTAACCGGACATGCCGTATCGGTCGAATAATAACCCAGTTGCCCGACGATACCTTTTGGCAGGCGGTTATGCCCATGGCTGATGTGGTAGTTGGGCACGGCTATGGTTCCCGGTGCTGCATAATCTAACCAGCGTTCCCAGGCGGTCTCGAAAAAGTCAACATAGCCATGCGTATGAACGGCCTTTATGTGGCCCGCGCCATGATCGCCAGGCCGTTCCAGCTGATGACCGTCAGCAACCAATGCATCGCGCAGCAGTGTGGCGCGTTGCGGTTGTTCTGGATGGGGGATTTGTGTGCCCTGTCGGAAATAAGTTTCAGGGGCATGGAGAAGTTGGCGTTCGTCAAAGATAACTTTCAAGGCGCAA
>Ga0316204_10010638_pt1 | contig 11782 bp, 11 predicted proteins | sample 6monrhotite_MG_2_FD_205661 | JGI IMG/M metagenome (GOLD analysis project Ga0316204, IMG submission 205661) | Microbial mat bacterial communities from mineral coupon in-situ incubated in ocean water Damariscotta River, Maine, United States -... | ecosystem: Environmental > Aquatic > Marine >...
TAGGCCGATGACGAACGATCCGCTGACCGGAAATCTCAGGTGGGAAGCGGTGATCGCAGCGAACGCATACGCACCTACAATTTCCCGCAAGGGCGTATGACGGATCACCGGATTAATCTGACGCTCTACAAGTTAGATCAAATTCTACAGGGCGATTTGGACGAAACCATCGATGCGTTGACAACCGAAACGCAGGCCAACCAACTGGCCGAGATGGAAGGATGATCGCGCAAAGCGTTCTAATGCCCGCCATTCTGACCCTGAAGCAAGCAGGTGTTGCGCAAGCCGCCAAAGATGCGCGTCTGTTGCTGGCACATGCTATGGGCATCGACGCCAACCGTTTGACACTGCACTTGCACGATCAAGTCCGTAGCGCTGACGAGGCCACGTTCAACGCACTTATTCTGCGACGGGCACAACGCCAGCCCGTGTCGCAAATCCTCGGCCAGCGTCAGTTTTTTGGACGTGGCTTTAAGGTAACGCCAGATGTCCTCGACCCAAGACCCGAAACCGAAACCTTGGTCGAACAGGCGCTAACCGTCAATTTTTCGTCGGTTGTCGATGTCGGGACCGGCAGCGGGTGTATGTTGTTGACCTTGCTGGCTGAACGAACGCACGCAACGGGCATTGGTGTCGATATTTCTCAAGCGGCGATTGATGTGGCCGTTGAAAACGCTTCGACCCTAGATCTTAAGTCGCAAGCAAAGTTCAAGATTTCAGACTGGTTTTCCGCGCTTGAAACCAAGGCCGATTTGATCGTTTCAAACCCGCCCTACATTGATGAAGCAGAATGGGAAACGCTTGAGCCTGAGCCGCGCGTGTGGGAGCCCAAGATTGCCCTGACCCCTGGGCCGGACGGGGTCGAACCCTACCGTATACTTGCCACAAACGCGGGCGCGTTCCTGAACGACGGTGGATGGCTGATGGTTGAAATCGGTTGGATCCAAGGGCGCGTCGTCAAAGACCTATTCGACAAGTGCGCATGGCAAAACGTCGAAGTCGTTCAGGACATGGGTGGACGCGATCGCGTTGTTCGGGGCCAAAAAGCGCAAATACCGTTGCAAAAAGGCCAAGACTGATCAGTTCACCTTGGAAAACACACCGATTTATCGCCATTTTCCCTTGTGCTAACGATGTGTTCATGGTTGTTGGGATTAGTTGACTGGCACCATTAGATTACGTGCCACGTCCTTTGCAAACCACAAAAATCTCTATCCTTGCTTCGGTGCCAACGCGCCATAAGGTAAGAGCCTAAAAGCCCATATTAGCTGGATTACAGATAAAATGAGATCTTCCAAGTCCCGTTCACGGTCGAAACCAAACCGTAACAACAACCGGTCGACCGGCAATATCATCAATCGCGTATTTGATAGTTCCGGTCCTGAAAGTAAAGTTCGGGGAACGCCTCAGCAAATCATCGACAAGTACAATCAGCTTGCGCGTGATGCTCTATTGTCGAACGACCGCGTGGCGACAGAAAACTTCCAACAGCATTCTGAGCATTATCTGCGGTTACTAAACGAAGCGCAAAAAGAAATGGATGCGCGTCGGGAACAGCAAGAAAAAGAAAACCGTGATCGTCAGGCCGAACGGGATCGCGAACGCGCCCAACGCCAAGAACGCGAAGCTACGGCCCCAGTGGCCCCAACGGCCGATCCGTCTGAGCAAGCACAGCCAGAAATTATCGAACCCGTGACAAGCGACGACAAAGCTGGATTGGTGGAAACACCTGAGGACGCGCCGCGCCCCAAGAAGCCACGTCGCAGCCCCCGTCCTCGTGTTCGCAAAGCCGAAGGCGATCAACCAGAAACAAAGGCTCCGGTTGAAGTCTCAGACCAATCTGCGGCTGAATAACCTAGGTTTTATCCATTTCACGGGCGAGGGCGCAAAACCCTTCGAGATGAATTTGTTCTGCGCGCTCTGTTGGCTTAATGCCAGCGGCGACTAGCCTGTCTTCGATGTCTGGTGACAGGGCCTTCAATGCAGATCGCAGCATTTTTCGACGCTGATTAAAAGCCGCTGCAACAACCCGTGACAGCGTGTCCGCATTTGCGGGATAGCGCGGTTCGGCCAAGGCGTTCAAATGCACAACAGCAGATGATACTTTGGGCGGTGGTGAAAACGCCTCGGGCGGAAGCTGTATGACAATTCTTGGATCAGCGCGCCATTGCGACAGAATTGCCAAACGCCCGTAAGCCTTGCTTCCGGGCTGCGCAATAATCCGTTCAGCGACTTCCTTTTGGAACATCAACGTCAAGCTTTCCCAAAAAGGCGGCCACTCTTTCGGCGTCAACCAACGCACAAGCAATTCGGTTCCCACGTTGTAGGGCAGGTTGGCCACAACGCGAATTGGCGGGGTCAAATGGGTCAGAGGGTTCACCTCTAATGCGTCGCCTTCAATGATCGTCAAACGATCTGGGTAGGCGGCCGATATTTCCTCAAGCGCGGGAATGCACCGCCCGTCTTTTTCGATTGCCAAGACACGGCGCGCGCCTTCGGACAGCAATCCACGGGTAAGTCCGCCGGGACCAGGCCCGATTTCCAGCACGTCGCAATCCTTTAGCGATCCGGCTTGGCGCGCGATTTTTGCCGTCAGGTTAAGGTCCAAAAGGAAGTTCTGACCAAGGGATTTTCGTGCAGCCAATTCATGCGTTTCAATGACGTCACGAAGTGGAGGAAGATTGTCGATAGACACCATTATATGCTTTCTGAGGCAAATCGTTTGCGACCCATTTCAGTCGCGAGTTTCAGCGCTTCAATGAGAGATGTTGGGTTAGCAAGATCGGTGCCAGCGATGTCTAACGCGGTGCCGTGATCCGGTGACGTGCGCACAAATGGAAGGCCCAGGGTCACGTTCACGCCCCGATCAAAGTCGAGCGTTTTAATCGGAATAAGCGCCTGATCATGGTACATACAGATCGCCACGTCATAGGATTGACGCGCCCGTTCGTGAAACATCGTATCGGCCGGTAATGGGCCGCGCAGATCCATGCCTTCAGCCTGCAATGCGGCGATGACTGGCGCGATCGTATTGGCGTCCTCAACCCCCATAGCACCGCCTTCGCCTGCGTGTGGGTTTAGGCCTGCAACGGCAATTCGGGGGGACGCTATGCCAAAATCGTTTTGCAATGATTGGTGGGTGACGCGAATGCAGGCCTCAAGCGTTTTTTTCGTCAATGCCGCCGGCACGTCAGACAAAGGGATGTGGATCGTTGCCGGAACAACCCTAAGCTGCGCGCTTGCCAGCATCATAACGACGGATTTTACCCCGCCAAGAGCTGCGAGAAACTCTGTGTGGCCCGGGTAGGTGAAGCCGGCGCCATCTTTCAGGGCTTTCTTGTTGATCGGGTTGGTAGAGACGGCCAAAGCATCGTCGGCTTGCGTGAACGACACGGCCAGTTCGATTGACTTGATGACGTCCCTAGCATGCGATGGACACAGCGCACCCGCCATGCGGGGGCCGTCAAATGGAAGGTGAAGCACCGGCAACGCGGTTGCGAAAACAGATGCGGCTTCGGCTGGGTGGGTGATCTTGGTGACTTGGGTTCCCGTCGGCAAATGCCGAACGTCACCGATCCAAAAGAACGGATGCCCGTTTCGAAGCGCTTGCCACGCTTTAACGGTAATTTCGGGCCCTATTCCTGCGGGTTCACCGCAAGTCAAAGCAACCGGAGGCAATGTCATGGATAGACGATCCGTGCCGACCCTTTCAGGGATTCCGTCAAGCTGACGGCCCGCGCGTTTAGCTTTTCGTTCAACAAACGCAAACGAACCTGTTCACGCGACACGTCGCGGTTTGCCGACGATGTTCTGCTACAGAGCATCACCAAGTTCGCGATCAATTCACCTTGAGCATTCGTAGACGTGTCGACCAAGGTTTCCCCTGCGTCCAGACGCGCCAACCAAAGCGATTCCCGACGCGGGACATCGTTGGGCAGTTGGGTGCGAATGCTGATTTCGGCACCGGAAAGGCCGCGTGTTAGGCCGTAAAGATCGTCACAGCGTAGCGCGCTCTCGGCGATTGAGGAAAGCTGTGACAGCTCAGGGGTTTCATCGGTCGCCGCAACCGAAACCAACGCATATTCGACGCTTGAAACGTTGCCCGAAGTTGGGCTTGTTTCGGCCAGCCCGCGCATTTGAAACAGCGCGACAGCGTTGGGCAATTCAAGCGGCTCGGACACTTCGCCAACCGCAAGGGGCAGTAAAATGGGGCGCAACGTTGGCGGAAGGTTGGAAAGCGGCACCCAATCCAGTTTGCCTCCGTTGGCACGACTGTTGGCAACCGAAAACTGTTTCGCAGCGTTTGAGAATTCATCCAAGGACCGCAGTTTGGAAATATCCCGCGCGAGTTTTCGAATTTCGTCTTCTTGTCCCTCGATCATCGGCAACACAATTTCGGATACCAAAATCCGGAGGTTCGTGCTTTCGCCTGTGGCCGCAAGGGCAGCGTCGACCTCGGCTTCGGAAACGGTTGTGCCATTGGCAAAACGTTGCCGGATCAGCGTTTGCCACATGAAGTTTGAGGCTACAAAATCACGCAGGGTTTCGCCCGCGACGCCGCGTGCCGCTAAAACCTTGATCACGCCTTCGACGGTCTGACCGTTTCTGGCAGCGAATTCCTCAAGCGCTTGGGCAATCTGTTCCTCGGTCACAACAAGGCCAAAGGCTTTTGCTTCGGCGATCCGAACACGATCGCCGATAAGACCTTCGATCGCCTGTTCGCGCAATTCGCCCTGCACCCCAAGGGCACCAAGCATTGAGATACGCTGTTCAAGCTCATATCGCGTGACGATATCGTCGTTGATCTTAACGACAGGCGTAAACAGTCCCTGCGCCGCAAGCGGTTGTGCAAGGGCCGTGAATGTCAAAAGGATAAGGCTCAATAATCGCATTTTGTAATCCTTCTTACCTGCCACATTTTCGTATGACATCCGCGCCGCCACGTCCAGCACCGAAACCTCGAAGGCCAAAGCGGAAGTCATAGTCGGTGCTAGGGTCAACAGTCGTTGATGATGTAAACCGGCGAGACGCCGACAGCAGAATGTCGATACATTCGTTTTGGTATTCGATGCCAACACCGGTGCGCACAATTCGTTCGTCGGCCAAATCATATTGCCAATCTACCTGACCCGTCCAGTGACGGGAAAGATAGACTCGTGCAGATAAATCGATTTCGGAAAGCGGGTCGCTTCGACCCTCGGCCACATCCGCCGTTAGCCAGATGTGGGTGGCTGAAATCCTGCCCCAATCATTGCCCCACGTCAGCGCGCTTTCAGATTTTGAAACGTCGACGTTCTTGTCAAATAGCGCGCGTGAGGTCAACTCTAGACCTGATTGCGTGGAAAACTGGCCAGCCACAAGCCAATCGGACAATTGTCCCTGAAGGCCACTGCTTTTGGTGTGATCCGCGTCGGCGGTCTGGCGCAAAACGCGGCCAAGACTAAGACGCGTCGTCGACCCATTGTCGTCAAACCGTGTCCAATTTGTCCCCAACGCCAGCCGCAACCCTTCTTCCACCCGATCCGAGGCCGGAAATCTTGAGAAATCCAAAAGGTTCGATTCGTCGAATTCAACAAGCGTGCTTTCTTCATTCGGTATTTCATTCACGGTATCCGACCACGCAATTTGCATGACTGGTTCTAGTAAGTACGACGACCCGTCGGATTGGGCGGACAAAGGCCAGCGCACATTTGCGTATAATCCCGGACTGATGTTGAAGATGTAATCATCACTGGTGCTGTCTTGGGCAACAGATGCGGAACTCACGTCAAGCAGGGCGTGTTGTTCAAACACCAGTCCGTTGTTCAGGACGTCGGTGCGCTGCCATTCAGCCTCAGCGCGAAGTCTTGCGATATCTCGTCCGATGATGTCGGTCGTTGATGTTCTTAAGTGTGCAACGGCCTCAGCTCTCAATTTGAGTTCACCGCCTAAAACATGTTGGTCCAGTTTCCGCTCATAAAGGCCGCTCGCGACGGTGGTCGGTTGGGTTTCATTGGTTTCATAATCTCTAAGTGTTCGATAATAAACAAAGTCGCTAGAGATATATTCAATCCCCGTAACTCTTTGAACTGAAACGGCTGAATCCAAACGATCCTTGCCTGAATATCCGTAGTCCAAAAGATACGACGGGTCTGAGGTCAATTCGAGATCGTACACCATCTCGTACCCGCGGTTCAAACTGGTGTGGCCGTTGGCGATGACGTAAGCGCGCGTGTGGTCAACCAATGCATCGCTGCTGATCGCGCCGGTCGCGTTTAAGTTTCCGTTTGTGAAGACTTGGCGATAGCGCCATTCAAGCGTTGATGTCCTGTCGGATAGATATGGTGTGAAGGTTACGTCTTTGCTGTCACCGATTGCCACAAAATAAGGTAGCTTAAAGCCAGCGCCCAAAAGCGAACTGCTGCGGCCAGACGGCACCAGTAAACCCGTTGATCTGTCAAGCGTCGGGTCGGGCATCCGCAATTGCGGGATGATTGCAACCGGCACTCCGAGAACAAGAAACTGCGCTTTTTCAAAGTATAACTGCTGTTCTTCTGCATCATGGACGACCTTCTGCGCCCGAATTTGCCAAATAGGCGGCGAGTCACTGCCGCAAATTCGGCAAGACGTTGCAACTGTTTTGTATAGCTGCGTGTAGCGGCCTTCTGATCTGCTTAGTTCAACGGCGGCCAGTTGCAGCTGATCATTCAAAACAAGTCGTGCCCCTAGCATAATGCCTTCGACCAACTGCGGGTCTAATTCGGCTTGTTCAGCAAAAATCACCGCTCCGGCATCGTCTTGCAAGCGGATCGGACCCTCAAGGTTTAGCTTGTCTGCATTGGGATCATAAATGACCTTGTTTGCGGTTAAGCTAAGGGGGCCTTGATGAGCCTCGACGTTGCCTTGGGCGATAAGAATACCATCCGTGTCAACGAATATTTCGTCCGCGATCAGAACGGCGGGTTCGGCGGCGTGCGTAACGCTGCCGATAATCAACAAGGCTAGAAGTAGTAGCGATTTTACAAGGCGAAGGCGGGTCATCCGTCCTCCATATTCAGGATGATCCCGAGTGCCAACAACGTTCCCGCAATGGGCGGGGCCCAAGCGGCCCAAAGTATCGGGATTTGACCGTTTTCACCCAAGATTTGAGCAAAATTACGTATGAAGTAGAGACCGAATGCCAACAACACGGCAATAAGCACCATCAGGCCTGTGTGCCCAAAACGGGTGTGGCGCATCGTGAACCCCGCGCCAATCAAAACCATTGAGGCCAAGAATAGCGGCATCGCCAATTCCATGTGGAACCAAACTTTGTGGCGACGCGCAGAAAAACCGGCGGTCTCTAGAGCTTTGATATGCAGCGGCAAGTCCCAGATCGCGACGCTAGACGGTTCGCCCAAACTGTCGGACAGATTTTCTCGCGTTAGGGTCGATGGAACGCGCAACGTCGAATACTCATTCGCGTTCACTTCGGGATTGAGACCACCAACAAGGGGCCAGGATTTCGCGTTCGTTAACCGCCAATAGCCGTCCTCGAGTCGCGCAGAATCGGCCTTGATGCGCCGTATCGGGCCACCCCCTTGGGCAAATGAAATCAACGAAACATCGATCAGGTTTGACCCGTCCAGATTTGCGCCGCTTGCATGAATAACGGTTTGTCCGGTTGCCGATCCCTGACGTAGCCAGAGGCCTTCGCTCGAAATTGAAAATACGGCTGTTTCGCCTTTGATGTATCGCTCGCCCAATATCTGATAGCGTTCGGACGTTGCCGCAATAATTGGGTTAAAGATCGTTATCAAACCGATGCCAATCAATATCATCAGCAGAAAAGGCGCCCAAAGCGCCATCAGCGCGGATCGACCGGCCGACCGTGTCACGACCAATTCTGAGCTTCGCGCAAGCGCCAAAAACAACGCCAAGGCGGACAATACTGCGATCAAGGGCATGATCGTATACATGCTCGTCGGCGATTTAAGCAGCGTCAGGCCGAGAACCTCGGTAAAAGACACAGATCCGGATTCAAACCTTTGGGCTTCTTCGATCAGATCAATCAGGACCAACAGAATGAAAAACCCAAAGGTTATCCCGAAAAAGTACAAAAGGAATTTGCGCCCAAAATAGAAATGCAATCTCATCCAGCATGCCCTTTGGTTTTTCGCAGACTGAGGCCAGATTTATAGCCGCCAGAGGTTGAGATTTGTTGCGCGACGTAAATTAGTAGGCCAGTTACGAATGGCAAATAGACCAACGGCCAAAGTGACGGATCGCCCCTGACTGGATCAGCGACCGAGCTTTCGACCATCTTGACAAAGATCAACAGGAACAGCGCGACACCAATGTAGCGGCCCGGACCAAACCGGCTAAAGCTGCCCATCATCAGCGTGCTTACGGCCAACAGCGCAACGACAACACACAGCAAAGCTTGGCTAATACGGCCGTGCCCGTGTTCAAGAATGCGGCCCTCGGATATGCCAAGCGACTGCGACGCCGCGTCGGGGGTCAGAATTAATTGCAGTGTCGGCGTGTATTCCAACCGTTTTTCTACCGGACCAATCTTTTGAACGAGCGCGCTAATATCATAGGTCAAGTCTTGAAAATTCGTCGTAGAAAGCCGGCCATCGGGCGTCAGAGATTGCGCCATTCCGTTGACCATCACCAGTTTGGAGGACTCGCCTTCGCGCACCAAAAAGGCTTCGGCGGCGGTGAAGACGGTGTGGGAATCGTCGCCTCGGTTGTCGGAAAGGAACACGTTTTCCAGTTTACCCTCAGGCGTGATTTCGCGAATGTAAAAGGTGACCCCAGCCGAGGGATGCAAAAACGTCCCGTCGGTCAAAAGTTTTGCCGTCACGCTTTGCGATATTTCGGCAGTTCGGACTTCCAACTGTTGCAGAGACGCCGGGACCAAATAGTGGGTCAGAATGGACATCATGATCGCGACGATCCCGCCAAACCACAAAAACGGACGCGCCAAGCGCCATGGGGAATACCCCGTCGTCTGCAGGATGACCATTTCGCTTTCCGTAATCAGCCGATTGCAGACATAGGCGGCGGCGGCAAATTCGGCCAACGGCAACGCCATGCGGATCACGTTTGGCAGAGATAGAACCGAGAATTCTAGGAACACAAACGTCGAATGCCCGCTTCCGATCAACGTATCGAACAGCACAACGGCGCGGTTGATCCAATAGATAGACACCAGCACCAACGAGAAAAACCCGAAGAGCACCATTAATTGGCCCAGTATATATCTGTCCGTCTTGCCCAATGCTCAATCCATTTCGGGGATTCACTTGGCGGCAGACTATCGCAATCGAATTCTCGGGAAAACTGCTATCTGGCCAATTGAAGCTGTGCAGGCTAGGACTCGCTTAATAACAATCAAATTAGGGGCTCATAATGACCGAAGTTACAAACTTTTCCTTCAACGAACTGGATTTGGATGCGATCGCATTGGCTGAAGGGCGTGTTGCATTCATTGTAGCCCCTGACGGAAAGCTATCGCGTGCGGCGCGGCGGATCAACAAGCTGACCAAAGGCGCGGTCCAGCGCATCGTTGAAAGTGACAAGTTTGAAAAGGCAAAGGAAGCCGACGTTCTGACGGTCTCATGGCCCAATGGCATGGCGGCCGAGGCTGTCGACTTGGTCAAACTGGACAAACGCCCGTCTGTTGAAAAAGCCCGCAAAGCTGGCGCCGCATTGGCAAAGCTTGGGGGCGGCACGTCGTCTGAGCTTCTATTGATCTTGGCAGGCATGAACAAGCACGCCGAAGACGTGATCATGGGCACGGCTTTGCGGGGGTATAGCTTTGGCGAACACAAGACTCTGCAGCCAAAAACGGACCCCAAAACGGTTACCGTCATGACAAGCGACTTCGAAGCGCTTGCGGCGGCGGCAAAGGCCCCCCTTGCGATTGCAGACGGTGTTTTCATGACACGGGACTTGGTGAATGAACCGGCGAACGTGCTGACAACCGTTGAATTTGCCACGCGGATCGAAGGTTTGCGGGATCTCGGCGTTGAGGTCGAGATTCTCGACGAAGACCAGCTAGCCGAATTGGGCATGGGCGCTTTGCTGGCCGTCGGCATCGGAAGTTCCAGCCCATCTAAAGTCGCGATCATGCAGTGGAACGGCGGCGAAGACGGCGACGCCCCCTTAGCACTTGTCGGAAAAGGCGTCGTGTTTGACACCGGTGGTATCAGCATCAAGCCTTCGGGTGGCATGGAAGATATGACAATGGATATGGGCGGCGCTGGCGTTGTGACCGGCGTTATGAAAGCCTTGGCTCTGCGCAATGCGCAGGCAAATGTCGTCGGTCTTGTTGGCTTGGTTGAAAACATGCCGTCGGGCGACGCCTATCGCCCCGGCGATGTTGTGACCTCGATGAAGGGCGACACGATTGAAGTCATAACAACCGACGCCGAAGGTCGTTTGGTGCTTTGTGATGTCATGTGGTACGCGCAAAACCGGTTCAAACCTGTTGGAATGATCGATCTGGCGACACTTACAGGTGCCATCATTATTGGTCTTGGCCATGACAACGCCGGCGTGTTTTCCAACAATGATGAGCTGTGTAATTGTTTCCTCAAAGCAGCGCGTGCCGAAGGAGAAGGCGCTTGGCGCATGCCTCTCGGATCTGGATATGCAGATGCGATGAAATCCAAGGTGGCGGATTGGAAAAACGCTGGCGGACGGGCTGCGGGCGCAAGCACGGCGGCCGAATTCCTCCATCAGTTTGTTCAAGAAGACATGCCGTGGATCCACCTGGATATCGCAGGCGTCGCTGATCAGAAAACCCCCACGATGCTTTCACCTGCTGGGGCAACGGGCTGGGGCGTCATGGCACTTGATCGCATGATCCGTGATATGTTTGAGGGCGAATGAGCGCGGCCTACTTCTACCACTTAACACGTCGACCGCTTGAGGTGACTTTGCCCAGTCTATTGGCAAAGTCGCTTCAGGCCGGCTGGCGTGTCTACATTCGCGGCAGCGACGAAGAACACCTGAAATGGCTTGATGAAAAGCTCTGGCTTGGCGGTGGGGCCGATTTTCTACCCCATGGGCTTGAAGGCGGTCGACACGATGCGGATCAGCCGATCCTGATCGGAACGTCAAAGACCCACACAAATGGCGCGGCCTGTCTGATTTGCATCCAAGGCGCACAGATCACCCCCGAAGAAGTGGCCAAGCATGAACGCGTGTGCATTCTGTTTGACGGCAACGATCAAGACGCGCTTGGTATAGCGCGAAACCAATGGAAGTCCTTGGTCGATGCAAAGTGTCCGGCGCAGTATTGGTCCGAGGAAAGCGGCAATTGGCAAAAGAAGGCTGAAAGCTAATTCGCAACTCTCGACAGGGACATTTGCGCGCCCGAAATTTGAAGCGTCTCAAACCGATTGAGATAGCTCATCCCTAAAAGTGACGTTCCCATATCGGCCTTTGAGATGGAAACACGAACGTTTTCATCGGCATACGGCCCAAAAATAACCTGATCAATAGTATCAAACGCAATCTTTATGGTTCCATTCGCCGTATCAGCACGGCCCAAAAACGGCAGTGCATCCGGGTTCAAGCCGATGCGCGTTGCGTCGTCATAATTTAAGACGACCTGTGTGGCCCCTGTGTCGACCATGAATTCGACAGGGACTCCGTTCAGGTTCAATACCGCATAGAAATGTCCATCCGAGGCACGCGGTAGGGCAATTGATCCTTCTTGCGTCACCGACTGGAACGGCGCGGCTGAATTTTGAACGTCGTCCCAAAGACCTTTGGCCGCGATTACCCCTAAGAAAATCAACCCCCAAAG
>Ga0316204_10010639_pt1 | contig 11780 bp, 4 predicted proteins | sample 6monrhotite_MG_2_FD_205661 | JGI IMG/M metagenome (GOLD analysis project Ga0316204, IMG submission 205661) | Microbial mat bacterial communities from mineral coupon in-situ incubated in ocean water Damariscotta River, Maine, United States -... | ecosystem: Environmental > Aquatic > Marine >...
GCTTGGAAGTTAAACACCCGACCACGAAAAAGCTTGAACTTCCGATGCCCTGCTGAAATATTCATGCCTGAGTCTTTCGACTTTTATAAACATTTTGCGCATGTTGCACTTGGTGTTTGAAACCGCCTGGTTATAGCATATTTATGCGGTACACAATTAGTATTTGGCGGTTATGCTTTCGCCATTCTATGAACTCTGAGGGGAGGGAAATTGAATCAATTTATTATTTACATAACGGCTGTTTGTGTACTTGTGGCTGCGTTTATTGCTGTGAAAGTTTCTTTCATAACATCGGACTCTCATCTTGCGAGCAAGAGTCAGAAAGAGAACAGGGATGCATCTTCGATTGAGTTTAATAATCATAATTATACCTTGAGAACGACTCCTGACAAAAAAACAATTTATACCAGTATGGGTGAGGCACACTTTAAGGGTAAAGTTAATTTACTATCTGCATCAATATCAATTGATGATCAGCCAGTGAGTATCGACGAGAAAGGACAGTTTGATGTTGTTCTCTCTATGCAGCCAGGAGAAAATAAGTTTGTTTTTGCATATGAAGATAGCCAACAAGGGAAGCGTGAGGAAAGAGTTTTTCGTTGGATTATGGATGCAGTAGAGCCGGCCTTCCAATTAACAAAACCGCTTGCTGGTGTAGACATCCCTCTTTCAATGTCTGAAGTTAATATTGTTGGGGAGTTTATTCTTTTTGATGAAAAGTCAAAAGTTGAGGAAGGTGTTAACGTTGAAGTCAATGGTACACCCTTAACAATTTCAGATAATCGCAGAGGTTTTTCTGGAGCTATTCAATTGGCAGACGGGCAGCATGAGTTGAATGTTACTGCAACTGACAGGGCTGGTAATACGGCGATGAAAAGCTTGTCCGTTGAAGTGGATACAACATCACCAATTATCAGTATCGAAGGTTATAAGGTTGCTCATGAAGAAGGAAGGGCTCCTTTGGTTCGGTTTAGTGGCACAGTGAGTGAGCCAAGCATGCTTAGTTTTGGACAGCGGCCAGTTGCCATTGATGAAAAAGGGAGGTTTCAATTTGAAATTTATTCAGCTGATTTGGCGATAATGCAGCAAAAAGGCAAGGTAATGTTTCAAGCAAAAGATAGAGTAGGCAACACTGGTAGTTCTGACTTACCTAAGGACGGAGATTTTGTTCCACCACGCTGGCTTGAGCTTGAGTTAGTTGATGGTGTGGGTGCCGGATCAACACTTGTAGGAAAGGTGAGTGAGGCAAATGTTAAGGTGCGTATAGGCAGTGCAGAGGCTGTAGCAGATACAGAGGGTACTTTGCGAATTGAGAAAGTAGCATTTGACCAAGCTAACCCTGTAGTTGAAACGGTCTTGAGGGACGAAGCTGGAAATGAATCGCATATTCAGCAGTGGGTATCCATACATTCAAAGGGAAAATAGATGGGGCTGTCCCAGATAGATTTACTATATTTTCTTGTAAGGCATAGCATAATAAGTGGTGGGTGAGTGAACTAGGGAGAGTTACCATGCAGAGGGTTGGAATATTTATAAAACACGTTTTTTTTACAATGATTTTATTGGGGTTATCCAATACTGCATGGGCTGTTTCAGCATCAGTTGCTGGTAGTGTAGGTGCTACTACGGTATCTATTAATGCTAATGGTAGTGGTTTTGTGAATGATACGCATTGTAGTAACGCCTTATTGCTCCCTTCAGATCTAACTTGTCCTTCAGTGTACACTCATCAAGGAGGTAGCGTTAGTGTCTCTTTAGATGGCAATTCTTTGGGTAGAAAATCTACGGCTACAGGTAGTAGTGCATCGTTTAGTGCTACACTGCAAAGAAATTCGTTAAGCCAAGGTGTACATACAGTCAGTGTATTAGCCAGTGATTCACACGATAGCACTCCATCTAGCAGCACTTTTACCATTGATAACACGCCATCGATTTCGATTACAGGGCCAACAGGTACGGTACGTGGTGGCCCAGGTATTTTAGCCGGTACAGCGATCTTTATTGGTGGGCCGAATACTGATGGTAACTATGGGCTTGTATCTGTTTCACTTATTAATTCAGCGGGTGTTTCGGTTTGGTCTGTCAGCAGGTATACAGCTTCACCTTCATTTGATTTATCTGCGCTAGGTACTATTCCAACAAACCTCTGGCCAAAGGGTGATTATACCGTAACAGCTAGGGCAAGGGCCACCAATGGGGCGGCTGCAGTTGCATCCTCTACTTTCACAGTTGATAACACGCCATTGATTTCACTTACAGGGCCAACAGGTACGGTATATGGTGGCCCTGGTATTTTAGCTGGCACAGTGACCTTTATTGGTGGACCTAATAGTGTTGGTAACTATGGGAGTGTGTATGTTAAGGTTTATAATCCAAGAGGTCGGTTAGTTTGGTCTACCAACGGAGATGTAGCTTCACCTTCATTTGATTTATCTACGCTAGGTACTATTCCAACGAACTGGTGGGGAAATGATAATTATATCGTAGAGGTTAGGCCAGTGACCGCAAGTGGAGGTGGGTGGGCTGTAGCATACTCTACTTTCACAGTTGATAACACGCCATTGATTTCGCTTACAGGGCCAACAGGTATAGTGTGTGGTTCAAGTATTTTAACCGGCACAGCGACCTTTATTAGTGGACCGAACAGTGTTGGCAACTATGGGAGTGTGTATGTTAAGATTTATAATCCAAGAGGTCGGTTAATTTGGTTTGTCAACAGAGATGTAGCTTCACCTTCATTTGATTTATCTGCGCTAGGCACTATTCCAACGAACTTGTGGGCTAATGGTGATTATACCGTACGGGCTACCGCAGGAGGGTCTATACCTGTATTCTCTACTTTCACTGTGAATAAAGGCATAGCATGTGTGCCTTCCCAACCTTCGCCGCCTGATTTACTTTTAAGTGGCGGTGATCAAAACAGTTCCAGTAGTGGTAGAGTTGGTTCAGGCAATGCTGGAGGCTTGGCAGCAAAGGGTTTTTGTCCACTTGAAAAGATTGCGAAGACACCACGGCCAATTCGCATAGCTACAGGCGACAAAGAGCAGGTTGATAGAGATTTTTCCATTGGTAATTTATCTCTAATTCGCAGTTATCACTCTCAATCTACGCATAGTGGTCGTTTTGGTTATGGCTGGACTTATAATTATGGTTGGAAGCTTAGCCCTCCATCTTCGGGTCAATTAAGCATTCGCAGGTCAGATGGTAAAATGATGCTTTTTGCTGATGATGGTACGGGAACATTTGTTCGTCAGTTTGAACGCATGGATGAAACAGTGTTTTTAACAGCTAAAGGTTTTCGTTATACGCATCACAATAAATCCACTGCAGACTTTGATGCATCAGGTAACCTTCTTTCTCTGAACAGTGAAGATGGTCAATCGACCACGCTTACTTATGATGTATCAGGCAAGCTAGCATCAATTAGCGACCCATTTGGTCGTAGTGTGAGCATGACTGTTGATGTAAACGGTCATATTTCTACGGTTACAGGCCCAACAGGCCGTATTTGGTCCTATGCATATGATGTAAATAATAACCTGATTTCTGTGACGTATCCTGATGGCACATCGCGTCAATATGTTTATACTGATGTAAATGACATTCACAACCTGACGCAGATTATTGATGAAGCTGGGCGTATTTATAAACAGGTCACTTATGATGCGCAGGATAGGGCTGTTGTTTCAGCGCTTCCGTTGATCAAGTATCAGGATACGGTGACTTACAATGCCGATGGTACAGTTTCTGTAACTGAATCAGATGGCACGGTTCGGAATTATACTGTCACCACAGTGAATGGAATTCCGAGTGTCACTTCGGTATCTGGTGGAGCCTGTGCATGCGGCACAGCTACAAGTTTTACACTTGATCCAGCAACTGGATTGCTTACCAGTGACGCTGATAAAAATGGAGTGACCAACAGTTACACCTATGATGCCAATGGCCGGATGCTTACGCAGAGCGAGGCAGTTGGTACAGCTGTATCTCGTACGACAACGTACAGTTATGACGCAGCAGGTCATGTTGCTACGATGACAGATAGCCTAGGCAACATAACGAGTTATACGTATGACGTAGCAGGCCGTGTTCTTACTACGACTGATGCTCTGTCGAATATTACGAGTAATGTTTGGAATACGAACGGTACACTGGCAAGCGTGAGTGATGCAGGTGGTAACGTGACTAGCTATGGTTATGATACATTTGGTCAGGTTATTTCGATCACCAACCCAGATCTCTCTACCCGTTCGATGGGTTATGATGGTGCAGGCCGTATTGTTTCGGTGACCGATGAGGCAGGTAATATCACAGCTTATACTTATGATGTTCGTGATCGGGTGGTTTCTATTGGTTATCCAGATGGAACATCTGTTACTAATATTTATGATGTAGCAGGAGACCTTGTTAGCAGTGCAGATACAGCAGGGCTTGTGACGACATATACTTATGATGTTGAGCATCGCCCTGTATCTATGACTCGCCCTGATGGCTCGGTGGTCAACGCTACTTTTAATGCGAAGGGTAATCTCACGGCACGTGATATTCTTGATGCAACTGGTGTCTCTGCACTTACAGAGGCCATGGCTTATGATGCTGATGGTCGCCTAACAGCGACTACACATGGAGATGCGACATCTACCTCTAACACTTATGACATGGTTGGCAGACTTCTTACCTCCACCGATGAAGCAGGCAAAGTATCCACCAATACTTATGATGAACTAGGACACGTAGTCTCAGTCACCAATGCCAATGGTGAGATTGCTACTTATGCCTATGATGCAGTTGATCGTTTGATTCGTACTACGGCAGCCAATGGCGTGACCACTACCTTTGCATTTGATGCAATAGGTCGACTCATCCAAGAGGCATCGAGTGATCGTAGCTTTACTGATTATACCTACAATACAACAGGTGACCTAGCCTCCAAAACCGATGGTAATGGCATCATAAGCAACTACACTTATGACTCACGTCATCGTATGCTTTCGATCAGCTATCCGGTTGACCCGACCCGTAATGTAAGCTTTACCTATGATCTTGCAGGACATTTAAATGGTATGACAGATGTCTCTGGTATTACCGCTTACACCCATGATGTAAGGGGTAGGGTTACCTCGGCAAGCTGGTCACCAGCTGGTTCTACATTAAGCCTTATTCTGGCATACAGCTATGATGCATCAGGTCGTCTTGCCAGCCTTACTTACCCAACTGGTCGAGTCGTTACTTACAGTTATGACACAGCTGGTCGAATAGGTTCGGTGGATGCGAGCGCGAATGGTTCACCTATGAATCTTGCCTCAAGTATTACCTACGATGCGCTGGGCAACATTACGGCTCGCACACTTGGCAATGGTATTGTGGAAACGCGCACCATTGATAGTCGTGGCCGCGTGGTCACTATTGATGCAGCCGGTGTGATGAGCCGTTCATTAATCTGGAGTGCAGATTCCAACATCACTGCAATTGCAGACAATCTTAACCCAATAGTCTCTCAGAGTTTCGCTTATGACCTGGCTAATAGGTTAACCAGTGCATTAGGTGGCTATGGTAATATTTCGTACAGCTATGATGCCAATGGCAACCGCCTCTCCAAAACTGATGCGGCAGGTACCATCTCTTCAGCTTATGAAGTGGCCACGAATCGTCTGGCTAGTGCAGGTGCAACCATATTCACCCGTGATGTTGCGGGTAATAGGTTGAGTGATGGCAGCATCAATTATACCTATGCGGTGAACAATCGTTTGATTGCTGTGTCCGATAGCACGACAGGTGCGCCACTTGCCGGTTACAGCCATAATGGTAAAGGAGAGAGAGTCAGTAAAACCGTGAACGGTGTGACCACATGGTTTGTTTATGATCTTTCGGGTAATTTAATTGGTGAGTACGACTCAAACGGAGTGATGATTGCCGAGCACCTTTATGGTCCATCTGGCCGGATTGTAACGATTCGTAATCAGCAAGTGCCAGTGGTTCTGAACCAGTTAAACCCACTAATGATGCAGTATGCTGGTTTATTCAACCTCAGAGAATATGCCTTGGTGGCTTTGGCTAGGAGGAGGTTGTCATGATGAGCCAGTTCTTAATACAACGTCCTACTCAAACTCTGTGTATGCTCATGGCAGCTTTTTTACTTAGCTTTGTCCCTGTACAGTTCCACTATACAGATGCTTATGCAGATGACTTTAATGTTCATGCTGAGCGTGATAACGACTCTTTGAAAGATGGAAAAGATGGTGAGAGGTCAGATGGCGAAAGTGATAAGACCCCACCTGTAATCACGCTACCAGCCAATTTGACGGTCGAGGCGACAGCGGTGCAGAGCCTGGTGAATATCGGTATGGCGACGGCAGTCGATGAGGATAACGAACCTATTGCTGTCGGCAGTAATGCTCCGGCATTTTTTCCGTTGGGTGCAACAATGGTGGTCTGGTCGGCTAGCGATGGAGATGGTCTCACATCAACGGCAACGCAGACTGTGACTGTTGTTGATAGCACAGCACCAGTAATCAATGGTACGCCACTGGCGGCTATGAGGGCTGAAGCGACAGGTGTCAGTACACAGGTGATGCTGACACCTCCAGCTGGTGCGGACATCTTCGGACCCGTTACTGTCACAAGCAATGCTCCAGCAGGCTTCTCAGTTGGCACTACGACGGTTACTTGGACAGCCAGTGATAGCAATGGCAACACGAGTTTAACAACGCAAGTGGTGACTGTTGTTGATACCACAGCACCTGTGGTCACTGCTCCAGTAGCAGTGACCGCTCCATCCGGTGATAATCTTCCTGTAGCTGTAACACTAGGAGTAGCTTCGGCTATCGATGTGGTCGATGGCGCTATTGTTCCAACCAACAATGCTCCGGCTACGTTCCCAGTTGGTGTTACGACTGTAACTTACACAGCAACCGATGTAGCTGGCAACATTGGTACAGCGACTCAGCTTGTGACGGTAAATCTTGTTGATGTCACAGCTCCAGTGGTCACTGCACCAGCAGCAGTGATAGCTTCATCAGGTGATAACCTACCTGTCACAGTAACACTAGGAGTAGCTTCAGCTATTGATGTGGTCGATGGCGCTATTATCCCAACCAACAATGCTCCGGCTACGTTCCCAGTTGGTGTTACGACTGTAACTTACACAGCAACTGATGCAGCTGGCAATATTGGCACAGTGACTCAGCTTGTGACGGTAAATCTTGTTGATGTCACAGCTCCAACGGTTACAGCTCCAGTAGCTGTTACCGCCTTATCAGGTGATAATCTTCCTGTAGCTGTAACACTAGGAGTAGCTTCGGCTATCGATGTGGTCGATGGCGCTATTGTTCCAACCAACAATGCTCCGGCTACGTTCCCAGTTGGTGTTACGACTGTAACTTACACAGCAACTGATGCGGCAGGTAACATAGGTACAGCGACTCAGCTTGTGACGGTAAATCTTGTTGATGTCACAGCTCCAACGGTTACAGCTCCAGCAGCTATTACAGTCTCATCCGGTGATAATCTTCCTGTAGCTGTAACACTAGGAGTAGCTTCGGCTATCGATGTGGTCGATGGCGCTATTGTTCCAACCAACAATGCTCCGGTTACGTTCCCAGTTGGTGTTACGACTGTAACTTACACAGCAACCGATACGGCAGGGAACATTGGCACAGCGACTCAGCTTGTGACGGTGAATCTTGTTGATGTGACAGCTCCAACGGTCACAGCTCCAGCAGCTATTACAGTCTCATCCGGTGATAATCTTCCTGTAGCTGTAACACTAGGAGTAGCTTCGGCTATCGATGTGGTCGATGGCGCTATTGTTCCAGCCAACGATGCTCCGGTTACGTTCCCAGTTGGTGTTACGACTGTAACTTACACAGCAACCGATGTAGCTGGCAATATTGGCACAGTGACCCAGCTTGTGACGGTGAATCTTGTTGATGTCACAGCTCCAGTGGTCACTGCACCAGCAGCTATTACAGCCTCATCCGGTGATAATCTTCCTGTAGCTGTAACACTAGGAGTAGCTTCGGCTATCGATGTGGTCGATGGCGCTATTGTTCCAACCAACGATGCTCAGGTTACTTTCCCAGTTGGTGTTACGACTGTAACTTACACAGCAACTGATGCAGCAGGGAACATTGGCACAGCGACTCAGCTTGTGACGGTAAATCTTGTTGATGTGACTGCACCTGTAGTGACAGCTCCCATTGCAGTCACAGCAGAAGCGACTGGTGTGACAACCACAGTCACGCTTGGCATAGCTACAGCAACGGACATTGTTGATGGTGTTCTAACAACTACGAATGATGCACCAGCAACATTCCCAGTTGGCACAACCACGGTGACTTACACAGCAACCGATGCCGCAGGTAACATCGGCACAGCCACTCAGTTGGTTACGATTACGGACACGACCGCTCCAACGGTAACTGCTCCAGCAGCTTCTACAGCTTCATCCGGTGATAACCTGCCTGTAGCTGTCACATTAGGATCTGCGACAGCAACGGACATTGTTGATGGCGCTATTGTACCAACCAACGATGCTCCGGCTACGTTCCCAGTTGGTGTTACGACTGTAACTTACACAGCAACCGATGTAGCTGGCAACATTGGCACAGCGACTCAGCTTGTGACGGTGAATCTTGTTGATGTGACAGCACCTGTGGTCACAGCACCTGTAGCGATTACGGTTCAAGCCACCGGCATCACCACACCTATCATCCTTGGTACTGCCACCGCAAACGATATTGTGGATGGCTTGATTCCCCCGACCAATGATGCGCCAGCGGCCTTCCCAGTTGGTATTACGACTGTAACTTATACTGCAACTGATGCAGCAGGTAACATCGGCACAGCGGCTCAGGTGGTTACGATTACCGAAGTAACCTCTGTTCCTTCTCTACCTCTCTTAGGAGGAGTCTCGGTTAGTATCAGCGTGCCGACGGGAAGTACGATCTTCAATACAGCCACTGATCCAGCCATCGTTGGAACTCCGGGATTTTCGTTTCCCTATGGAGCTATCTCATACAGCGTGACATCAGCTGTAGGCGGAAGTGTAACGACAAGCATCACGCTTTCATCGCCGCTTCCTTCAGCCTTTGTGTTATTCAAGACCGATGGCGTCAGCTATCAACTCATTCCGCAAGCATTATGGTCGCTCACCAGCCCGAACAGCCTTAACATTATCCTGACCGATGGCGGTCCATTTGATCTGGATGGCATTGCCAACGGCACCATTGTCGATCCGATTGTGATTGCCGTGGATACACTGCCGCCGGTTATTACTGCACCTGCTGCAGTCACGGCTAGTTCAGGCGATAATCTGCCTGTAGCGGTCACGCTTGGAAGCGCCACAGCAACCGATGCAGTGGATGGAACAGTTGCCGTAACAAACGATGCTCCTGCCACATTCCCTGTGGGAACCACGACCGTGACTTACACAGCAACCGATGCAGCTGGTAATACAGCTACGGTGACTCAGCTTGTGACAGTGAACCTTGTCGATGCGACTGCTCCGGTAGTGACTGCACCTGCGGCGATCAGCACAGAGGCTACAGCCGTGACCACCAGCGTGACACTTGGAGTAGCCACTGCAACAGATGCTGTGGATGGATCACTTGTTCCAAGCAGTGATGCACCAGCGAGTTTCCCAATTGGCATCACCACAGTGACTTATTCTGCCACTGATGCAGCTGGTAATATCGGTACAGCCACACAGGTTGTAACGGTTACAGACACAGCCGCGCCAGTGATCACCCCGCCTGCAGCTTTTACGGTAGACTCAACAGATGGTAATCCTGTAACGATTGCCATTGGTACTGCCACTGCGACGGATATCTTCAATGTAACGATTACCAATGATGCAGCGGCTACATTCCCTGTGGGTGTCACCACGGTCACATGGACAGCCACCGATGCGAACGGTAACAGTGCTACGGCTAGGCAGCTTGTGACTGTGAATCTGGCAGTAGATATGGTACCACCGGTGATTACGGTGCCTGCGAATGTTTATACCTCGACATCCACTTCTCAGGCGAGTGTGAATATCGGCATTGCGTCAGCCACCGATAACGTTGATGGCATGGTAGCGGTCACCAACAATGCGCCTGCTACATTCCCGATTGGTGTAACGACAGTGACCTACACCTCAACTGACCTTGCAGGCAACACAGCCACGGCGACTCAGAACATCTATGTGAGCTATTCATCCACCATCGGCGGTGGTTCAGGTGGTGGCACAACCACCCCGCCCCCAACAGGCGGTGGAGCAACAGTAGCCTCTGAGGCTGTTTACTGGCATCACAATGATCATCTGGGCACACCTCAGGCACTGACCGACATCAATGGCACCAAGGTCTGGGAGATGAGCCAGACACCGTTCGGCATCGCCACGGTGAATGAAGACCCGGATGGTGATGGTCTGACAGTTACCAATAACTTTAGATTCCCCGGCCAGTATTTCGATGCGGAGACAGGTCTGAACTACAATTACTTTAGAACATTTGATCCGACACTCGGACGTTACATTCAGTCTGACCCGATTGGCTTGAATGGTGGAATGAATACGTTTGGGTATGTTGAGAACAATCCAATTAACCTGTTCGATTCAGAAGGTCTATTTGCAGTAACTGCTGGGGGCTCTGTCAGACTCCCTTCATGGTTAAAATATGTAATCCCCGATTTTATCGGGCAAGGCGGTAGTGCCGGTGTTGCGATTCAATTGACAGATAATTGCGGCAATTTCTCTCCTGACTTGGGGCTCTATTGGAACATACAGGGAGGTGGGCAAGACTTTGGAGTGGGCAGATTTGCCGTAAACTTAGGGTTTTCTATGGGAGAAATTGGTGACCTTGCTGGACGAGGTGCAGATGTAAGTGATCATTATGGTATGTACGGAGTTACAGCAAACTTCCAAGAGACTGCTACAGGAAATCAGTTTGGTGGCGCAACGTTTGATATTGGCCTTGGGTACAATATAGGCACGTCGGGTTCTGTCGGAGCCAGCTGGAGCATAGGTGGAGGATTACAGACACAATGAAATGGCTACTTGAGAAAATCTTGGGCGAAACCATGTGCTCTTTTGATATGAGTACGATCCAAAATATTGCTGAAAAGTACGGGTATGCCGTAACAAAAAATGTTCAGCACGTGACAATAAAAAAGAAGCGATCACTTGCAAGCATCGCCGGATTACCACCTCTGTACTACTTCAAAGGAGGCTTTGAGCAGACCGATAATCAGTCCAAGGTGACAGGTCGAGTCTTAATGGTTCCTACCCCCAAGGTTGTTTTAATTGTTTGGTGGGCGCTCGTGCTTTTCACGTTTATGGCAAGTGTAGCAATGGCAGTTATTCTGGCTGTTAAATTCATGTTCTTTTCTCCAGAAAATTTCCAATCCCAATTGGCGAGGGCTGGTCTCTTTCTTGGTGCCACCTTCATGTTAGGGATATTCGGGATAATTGTGACTGGTTTTATCAAGGCTGTTTCCAAAAAACAGAGGAGCCAGCTTATTGACCTCTGCAACAGTTAGAAGAATCGTGTTACGGGGTCGGACCAAGCTAAGTTGTTTAGTAGTAATGAGTTACAGTCTAAATAAGGGGTAAATCTAATCAATGGGGTCAGATACTTTCTTGAGAACTCCTGTCAAGAAAAGCATTTCATGTGGGGTCAAACCCTAGTTTCTGTAAGCGTTTTCCGCCCTTAGCATCGAATGGTTCATGGTAAGTTAAGACCGCCCAAATGATGTGAATTAACTTGTTCATACAGTGGCCAATCGCCACCATTTTCTTT
>Ga0316204_10010640_pt1 | contig 11778 bp, 14 predicted proteins | sample 6monrhotite_MG_2_FD_205661 | JGI IMG/M metagenome (GOLD analysis project Ga0316204, IMG submission 205661) | Microbial mat bacterial communities from mineral coupon in-situ incubated in ocean water Damariscotta River, Maine, United States -... | ecosystem: Environmental > Aquatic > Marine >...
AGAATAATCCCCAATATTCAACTTAGCCGATTCAAAAGCACAGTCATAAGTCAAGATCTCACCACCGCTGTCAAGCACACCTATACTAGCCCCGTCAACCTTCTCTTTTAAGGCACGTCCAACCCCACGAAAATAATCCGGATCATATTTAAGTGCATCTATATAAACAGGAACTTCTGTATCAGACATACGGCTTAAGTGCGGATGTTCAAGTACTTTGATCTTCTTCTTAAACAACTCAACCCGCATCCTGAATGCATCTAACCTAAAACTAGTAGACTGAACCAAAACAACAAAGTCCAAAGGCTCAAGCTCAGCAAAAACTGCCAAAATGTTTTCAGGCTTCTCTTCATCAAAGTTAATAAATGTAGCATGAGGTAAGGCAGCCATATACGCCTCAGACAAAATAGCCGACAGAGTACAGTTCTTATCATAGACCAAGACAGCTCGTTCTTTACTTGTATGGGTAAAGACAATATCAACAAGACCTTTAACGTTTTCAGTGGCAAGCAAGATCAAGGCTTCAGTTTCAAATGCAACAATATTCATTAGTCTCCAAGTCTTTGTTATAGTATATAAAACAAAGTATAACTTACTAAGGTTTAGAGTGAGGTAATGTGTTTGTTTGAAAGCTAAGACCTAGTGGAATTGGCTTCGTCAAAAATTTTTCTACTTTGCTCAGAGCGGAAAATAAAAAACACTTTTATATCAAACTTCGTAAAAGAGTGTACAGCCTTGTAAGCTATTTTAGCTGCTTCAGCTTGAGGATAACCGTAAGCACCCGTAGATAGTGCGGGAAAAGAGATGGACTTACACCCTAATTCCAAAGCCTTGTACATAGAGTTGATATAGGCCCTTGACAAGAGTTCCTCACATCTGCTCCCACACTGAGAATATACAGGTCCAACAGTATGAATGACATAAGATGCTTTCATCTCTCCCGCCGTTGTCTCAATCGCCTCACCAACAGGAAGACCTTCAGGGTAGAGCCTCTTTCTTACTTCTTTGCATGCCCTAAGAATCTCTTCTCCTCCTGCAGCATGAATAGCACCATCTACCCCTCCCCCGCCAAGTAAAGAAGAGTTGGCCGCATTGACAATAGCACAGACCTCTTCTTTGGTTATATCACCTAGTTTTAGCTCTATCTTCATAACTGTCCATTAATAATAAGATATTGATCAATTATAACAAAGATTAAGATGAAATGATTTTATTAAAATGTTCTGTTTTGATGGAGAAGTGTTCTACCGAAGATAACTTATTTTAAGAGGTTTAACTAGTCTCTAATAAAAGTCTTAAACTATAAAGCTATAGATAAACTATAACTCTACAGTGATGTATCTATTGTGCACCATAAAAGGTAGAATCAATCTCTTCAGTAAATTGCGCAAGAGAAAATGTAATCAAATTTGCCAGGTCTTGAGGTGTTTTTTGAAGATAATTCTCTTTCAAAGGCATATACTGCACCTGAGCTTGTTGATCATTTGCTTCATAGGTAAACTGAATATATGGATCACTAGATATATTACGATTTTCTACAGTCATTAAAACATCAGGAATATAATAATCAACCTTAATATCAGGGTCAACTGAAATATTATCAATGAGTCCTACAACTGCTTCCAATGTTTCTTTATGTGCTACTAACATGACGTCCTCCTTTAAGGCATTCATTCCTTTGTACAGCCTTGTATAAAGGAACAAATGAACCTTATAAGGGATATAGATCTATCCCATCTCTTCAGAGTCTATCTGCATTTCAAATTGTTCAATAAAAAATGCGACTAAAATATAAGGGTCTTTGCAGAGGTCACATGTTGAAGGTGCACAATCACACGATGTCGACCTCAGGATCGACCAGTCTTACACTTTTTCAGCTTTTCTTTGAGTCCTCTTTCCAAGAGAAAACTTTCAATTCATCTTGAACATATCGCTGAAAATCATATGCTCTAAATACTACTGAATCGAGGTATTACCTCAATCACTATCTTATTTAAATTGTAGCCAAATAAGTTAAAGTAATAATACTTGAATCAAAATCAATAAAAATAGTTAAGACTAAAAAAATATTCGAATTGGGCGATGAACAGCCATATTTTCCAGGCGACCCTGTCTACAACTTTGTACTGCAGATAAAAGGTTCAGATCAGATCATCAAGTTACGCATAAACCGTTTAGAAAAAAGTTCAGCTTTCTTCTTAAAACGAGTAGCAATGCCAGACACATACACTTCATCAGCTGAGGCTGAGAAGAGTTCCATCCACCTTATAAAGCTTTCTCGTTTTAAATCAGGAATAAGAGCATGAGGGGCAAAAGGGTCTCTTATATAAGACCTCTGTACCACAAGCATAGTCGACCAAAAGTCTGTTAAAAGCTCTATATGCTTACTCCAGGCCTCATTTGTCATATCTTCCCCAAGCGCATTTACAAAAAAAGCACCAATTTCCTTATCTCTAATAGCTTTTGCATAAAACACATTAACCAAGTTTTTAATATTTGCTCTGGTAATACTATTTTGAAGTTCCATCATTTATCCTCGCTAAAAATTTATTAAAAGTATGTGATCATTTTTGTGACAACATTCAAGCTATCAAGTCGTCGTGAGAATTTAAAAAAGAATAACTCATAGAGGTATAGTAAATGAAGTAAGCGAGATGGAACTTCAAACCATTTAAAGATATATATTTCACAAAATCAAAAAAAATTAGATCATTAAGTCACGCATAAACATTTCAGAAAAATATGCCCCTTTTGCCTTAAAACGAGTAGCAATATCAGGTATATACACCTCATCTGCCGTCTGTGAAAAAAGCTCCATCCACCTCATAAAACTTTCTCTTTTTAGATGAGCAATTCCAAAGTGCGCTCCTGAAGGATTACCCCAATATGGACCTTCATTCAAAAGCATCGCCAACCAAAAGTCCGCTAAAAGCTCTATATGCTCTACCCAATCTTCACTTTTTATATCATCCCCAAGTTCATGTATAAAAAAAGGACCTATCTCTTCATCGACTATAGCTTTTTCATAAAACAAAGTCATCAAGATTCTAAGGTTTTTTCTAGTAATACTGTTTTGAAGTTCTATCTTTCATCCTTTTGATACAAATCATCTATAAACACAAGTCTAAAAAAGGCATAAGATAATTTTTTGAAGTGAAATTATAGCAAAATTAAAAAAACCAGAAGACTCCTTTCCTATCAAAAGTTCTTCTCAATGCCCTATTACACTTGCACATATCAATTATATGGCTGATAAGCTGTTGATGCTAAACAAAAAACATAAAGCATGATAAAGAATAATATGCTAAGCTAAAACATTAAAAACTTTTCATAAAAAGGATCACACATGGGTAAAGTAGATTTCGCATTGCAAGAAAAAGCTTTTCTTCACACAACTGAGATGAAAAAAGCCTTGGAAGACATTGATGATAAGTTCGTGAACAGAGGTGAATCATACAACACCGACAAGATGGACATAGATCTAGAAGCTTGGCTTGAAGTATTTAGAGAAGATGAAGTAAAACATGAGATCTGTCACTAAAAGCTTCACCCTTTAGAAAGTAGTTTTAGTCTTAGGCCTTATGCAACATTATCGTTTCGTTGCCACCTTACAAACTGCTTTGCCAAAGCAGAATCAAAAAACAGATGTTTTAAAAAACTTACAATTGACTCTTGTGTTGGTTTTTCTTGTGAGACAAGATAAGACAAAAACTCTTGTTCACTTTTAAGATTTGCTTCTTCTATAAACAGTAAGGCATCATTTATCTGAACAGTCATAACACCTCCACTATTTGTTGAAAGTGTTATTGTCATATTTAAGTCTATATTTGTTTGCTCATATAATTTCAAAATTTTCATATCTATCACCTCTAAAACACATTCTATTGAAAATCTGCAATCTATATATATTGTATTGCTATATGCAATGTATGGATCATATAAGCATATTTTGTACCTGTATAACTCGTCATTCAGACGCTATCTATTATAAAAATCAACAGCTATCAAACATTGAATAAGTATAATATTGTTCTAAGTGCAGTATGGTGTAACCAAAATATTGTGATAAAAGGAAAACGATGCTAAAGATATCGAACACCGTCACCCTAGATGAGAGCGAAATCGAGTTCTCAGCCATCCGTGCGCAAGGCTCTGGCGGGCAAAAGGTGAACAAGGTCTCTGCCGCGATCCACCTTCGCTTCGATATTGCCGCCTCCTCTCTCCCCGAGTTCTACAAAGAGAAGCTCTTAAAGCTCAAAGACAAGCGTATCACAAAAGATAGTGTCATCGTTATCAAAGCCCAGCAACACCGCAGCCAGGAACAAAATAGGGAAGAAGCAACTGATCGCCTTGTAGAGCTTATCAAAAGTGTCAACCTCGTCCAAAAGAGACGCATCGCAACAAAGCCAACCAAAGGAGGAGTTAAACGCCGACTAAACTCCAAGAAAAAACATGCCCAGAAAAAAAGTATGCGGAAAAAGGTAGATACCGAATAGACAGTAAAATTTTGCAACTTTAACTGTTGATAAATACTACTTTTACTGATTGAAGAAACGGGGAAGGACCTTAATTAATTCGAAGTAGGTATTATGTCTCCGGATTTACTGTTGATCATTTTTGAAAACTTCTTCTTAGATAAGGTTTATCCCTTACTAAGGTAACGTTCACAAGCCTCAATGAAACTGGGAAATCTTTTATAAACATCCGCCACCTGCCTTACAGAGACTAAAAACTTAGGTGGCATCGTACGCTTTCCATCATATCCAAGCAAGATGCCTGAGGGCTCATAAATAATGTCACAAGCTTCCAACGCAAGTAGAGCATCAGCTCTTGGGATGACTTCATGAAACAGATAGAGAAGGTTATCAATGGGTATGTACTCAATACCCAAAGGACCTTTAAGCGTAGCCATATGTTCTTCTATAATCAGCTCAATTGCTTGGATCAGGTTTTCTGGTGGAAAAACTTTTCGTTCACTTCCTTTTTTAACGTAGTTAAAATAGCTATCAAAAGGGTATCTTGGCAACTTTTCCGTGATTGATGTCACACGAGGGTCATTAAGGCTAAGCCACTCGATACTTGTTATAACTTTTCTAGCCTCTTCTTTGAGTGTCTCAATTCTTCCTTTATAGCTTTCATCTTTAAGTTGTAGACCTGACATTTCAGCCTTACCGCCTACGATATAAGCATGAAAATCTTTTTCGATAAGATACTTTTTACTGCGACCCGTTTTAGAGTGCTTTAGCATATATTCACCTTCTTTAAGCACTCTCTCCTCTGGCGAAACAATCGTGTAAGGCCTATCAATATCTATTTCATAAAATGGATCAAGCCAATCTCCATACCCCTTTTTAAAAATAGAGACTTCTTTTTCTTCATCTAGTAGCTTTTTTAAATTATTAAAATCTTTCTCTATGGAGCCTGCCAGATTATTTCGTTGGACTGTGATATCTTCTATCTCTTTTTTAAGGGCACGATGTAAAACCACTTTCTCAAAGTTATCTTTGTTCGGTAAAGCGAGGCGACCCTTAAAGGGCACCATCTCTTCGAGCGTATGATAATTGCGGTCTAAGATCTTCCCTTCGACTGCAAACTTGGTGATATAAGAAAACTCATTCTTGTTTTTATCATCCCAGTGAATCCAGACCGCATCAATAACGTCCCCGATATGTTCTTTTGTAGCTAACTCTTCAGCCACAATAAACAAAGGCTTAACGCCGGTAAACACTGTAGGATGCATGAATGTCTCAATGAATGTATCTGTTTTGTTTTTATCCATAAAAGTTCATTTTTCCTTATTAACATATAGCTATCTATACAGCTATCTTTAAATGTGATTATACCAAGTCAAAATAACTCGGGCTTGTAATAAAATTATTATTTTTAAAATATAAAAAAGAAAGTGAATGGTGGAGACGTGCGGGATCGAACCGCAGTCCTAAAATGGATAGAAAGAGGCGTCTACATGTTTAGAAAGGTTGTTTAATTTAATCCTGTTTTCACACAACCTGCAAGGCTAGACAAGACGATTCTCTAAATTCATTTTTAGTCGAGACATCCTAAAAATATATCTAAATAAAGGGTTATACTTCAAAATCTTGCTTATTTAGAATCCACAAGTGAAGCAGCCCGTCCTCTTTCGAGGGGGTAAAACTTAAGCTACTGCTAAAGCTGGGCGATAATTAGTGTTGTTTGCATTTAAGCAAGTTGAGCCGTGTAAGGGAGATGCTCAGTCCCACATGCAACCAAATCCCGAAACCACTCCAGTCGAAGCCAAGTCGTCCCCAGATCTAAAAGGTAAGTGTTTACTAATTATGATGAAAGTATAACACTCTTGTTTTAAAACTAAGACTATTTTTGTAAAATTTTCATACATAAGGTAAATGATGGATATTTTAGAAGAGTTTGAAGCGTTTAAAAAAGAGAAAAAAACACCTACTAGTAAAAACACCAAAAAAGCTGTTGCCGTTTTGATTTTCATATCTTTGATAATGTTTGCAAAGCTTGCACCTTACGGAGGCAGTCCTATTATTGAGGACACTCTTGCAAAACAGATCTTTAGTCTTTATTTTTTTATTGTGAACCAGACTCTGGGTATTGTTCATGAGAGTGGACATGGCATCTGCTATATCTTACACCTTCCTCCATTTATCACAGCACTTAATGGAACCATATTTCAGCTTCTTTTTCCTCTTGGTATTGGCTACTACTATAAACGTCAGGGTCAGGTGTTTGCTTACTTGATCGGTCTGTTTTTCTTTGGAATCTCACTGCATTATACGGCTTGGTATATCTCAACAGCGCATGAGGGTTTACACCTACCTGCCAGCAAATCTTTTTTAGGGGTGGATGCCTTGCATGACTTTAATTACATACTGACACAACTGCATCTTTTGTCGTACAATGCTTTGATAGCCGGTTTTATTCGTTTTATCGCTTATATGTTTATGTTTTATGCTTCAGGGAAGATGATACTCCTGGCATTTTTTGCAAGGGTTGAGAATAGTAAAAAGAAGGTTGGCTATAGAAGGACTAAGAAGTAAGTCTTCTTAGCTATTGATCTTGTCTTTAATAACGCGTGCTATCTCTGAGCACTTAGTAATCTTCTGTGTATTTGAAAGTGATTCGTCAAGCAAAACTTGGATAAAAGCAGAACCAACGATAACGCCATCAGCCCCTTCTACTTTTTCTTTTGCCGTTTTTTCATTCACTCCAAAACCAACATATACTGGTGTTTGTGTGTAGTCTTTGATAGAAGTGATAATGCCTTGAAGGTCTTCAGACTGACCTGCACCTGTGATACCTGCATATGCAACAAGATAGATAAACTTTTGTGCATCGGACACCACTTCTTTGATACGAGCATCAGTATCTGTTGGCGCAACAAAAGAGATATTTGCAACACCGTTGGATTTAAACAGACTTGCATAAGCTTGTGCTTCCTCATGTGGAAGATCGGGGATGATCATTCCTGATACACCAAGCTCTTTTGCCTTTGGAAGTAGTTTATCCATGTTGTACTGATAAAACAGGTTAAAGTAACCCATCCATAAGATGTCAACTTCGCTGGCCACTTGAGCGGAGACATCTAAGATGTCTTGAAACTTAAAGCCCAGTTCTAAGGCTTTGTGGTTTGCTCTTTCTATAACAGGACCATCCGCAACGGGGTCTGAAAAAGGAACACCGAGCTCTATAGAATCCACACCGTTTTGTGAAAGTGAAAGGGCCAGATCAGCCGTAAAGTTTTTGTCGGGATATCCCGTGGTAATATAACCTACAAGTTTTTTCAAAAAGTCTCCATATCGGGTAGTTTTAGTAAGGAAAAGCTGATTTTAGTCATCTCGTTGTCGAGCTTGAGGTCTTCTTGCCATTGAATATACATATCATTGACACTCACTAACCAGTTAATTACTTCATCATTGGCCGGCCCTTCTTCATAACGCATCTTCTCAAGTGAGTCTTCAACGAAGGTAGACAGACGTATCATGGACTCTATCTTTAAAAAGCCCGAAGCAGACTTGATATTATGAAAGATTCTAAACAACTCTTCTAAAGCATGTGTATAACGTTCTTCTTTACCTAATTCAATGATCAAAGGTTCCATGATTTCGACCATCATCGCATAATGGTCTAAAAATTCATCTACTATTTCAAAATCATAATTGTCTTCTAAGTCACGTCGGACGCCCATGCATTCTCCTAATTTGTACAATTATACCAATAAAGAATAAATATTTCTATACTCCTGCCTTTAAAAAAATAAAATTGATTGTATAATACGATAACATTCACGTAAATATTATGCACTAAGGCTAGAAACAATGAAAAAGAAGCTCACTATCAATGCTATTAAAAAAGCAAAAAACGAACGCCTCTTAACCATGATTACCGCATACGATGCACTTTTTGCCACCTTGCTTGAAGAGAGTGCCGACATCCTCTTAGTGGGGGACAGTTTAAACATGAGTTTTAATGGCAAGTCTGATACACTCAGCGCAACACTTGATCAGATGATCTATCACACCAATGCTGTATGCAATGGTGCTAAAAACACTTTTGTGATCTGTGATATGCCATTTGGAACCTATAATAACGTTCGACAAGCACTTAAAAATGCCACCCGCGTTTATCAAGAATCACCTGCTGACGCGATAAAGATCGAAGGCGGAAAAGAAAAAGCTTCTATGATCAAGACCTTAAGCGACCACGGCATCGCTGTTTGTGGGCATATTGGCCTGCTTCCTCAGTCTGTTCGCGGTGAAGGTGGTTATATCGTTCGTGGAAAAAATCCTCAAGATATTGAAGCACTTATAGAAGATGCTGAAGCGATTGAAGAAGCAGGAGCTTTTTGTATTGTTATCGAAGGTGTTAAATCTGAAGCTGCACAGGTTGTTTCTAGAGCGGTCAATATTCCTGTTATCGGTATTGGAGCAGGAACAGAAGTCGATGGACAGGTCCTTGTCTTTTCAGATATGTTAGGCCTTTTTGAAGCGTTTACCCCTAAGTTTGTTAAAAAGTATCTTGATGGAGCAAGCTTAGTCAAAAAAGCAGTAGCAAACTATAAAAATGAAGTAGAGACGAAAAAATTTCCTGCACAAGAACATACTTACTAATGAAAAGTCTTTAAGATGGACCGTGTCGTTGAAATAGAAAAGTTCACTTCTGAAAGTGAACTGGAGCAGAGCCTTAGACCTGACTCTTGGGATGACTACATCGGTCAAGAACAGTTAAAAAAGAACCTCAGTGTTTTTATACAAGCCAGTAAAAAACGTGAAGAATCTTTAGACCATGTTCTGTTTTATGGTCCTCCAGGTTTAGGCAAGACAACATTAGGCCTTATCATCGCCTCTGAGATGAATACCAACATTAAGGTAACAGCAGCGCCAATGATAGAAAAGTCTGGTGACTTAGCTGCCATTCTTACCAACCTTGATGAAGGTGACATCCTTTTTATTGATGAGATCCACCGACTTTCACCTGCAGTTGAAGAGATACTCTACCCTGCTATGGAAGACTTTAGGCTTGATATCATCATCGGTTCAGGCCCAGCTGCACAAACCGTCAAGATCGACCTTCCTCGCTTCACCCTTATCGGAGCTACAACACGTGCAGGAATGCTTTCCAATCCTCTTCGAGATCGTTTTGGAATGAACTTCAGACTTCAGTTTTATAACCCTGACGAGTTAGCTACTATCATGATCAAGGCCTCTGAGAAACTTGAAAAGCCTATAGAGAAGCCTGCTGCTTTAGAGATCTCTCGCCGAAGCCGTGGGACACCTCGTATAGCCTTACGTCTACTTCGCCGTGTACGTGACTTTGCTGAAGTGGCTGATGAAATGTCTATTTTATTTGAGCGTACTCAGTACGCACTTAATGAACTTGGTATCAACGATAATGGTTTTGATGAGATGGATTTACGTCTGCTCAAACTTCTTGTAGATGCAAAAGGCAAGGCCATGGGGCTTAGTACCCTCGCAGCAGCTTTGAGTGAGGATGAAGGAACTATTGAAGATGTGTTTGAGCCTTACTTACTTGCCAATGGTTACCTTGAACGCACTGCAAGAGGTAGAATCGCTACACAAAAAACCTATGAAGTCTTGAAATTTAAAGCCCCTCAGGGTGATACCCTTTTTGAATAATACCTAAACGATAAACTGGAGGACCGTTTTATGAAACCACAACATTTTTTTATAATACTTTTTACCTTTGCACTTTACTGGATGTACCAACTTTATAATGCTTATTGGATGCCTATTTTAATCGGTTCACTTTTGGCAATCTCTACTGCCACTATTCATAAAAAACTTCACGATATCTTTAAAAATGATTTTTTTGCTGCTCTTTTTTCAAGCATCTTACTTGCTATCTTACTCTTTGCACCCTTAGGATATTTCTTAACAACACTTACCCTCAAACTACAAGGTGTCAATATTGACACCTTTTCTTTGGTGTATGAAAAAATCGAAGCTTCTATTAATAAACTGCCTGAGTCTCTAACCTTTTTAAAGATACAACTAAAAGATGTTATCGGCTACGACAACCTTAGTACCATCGCAGGAGATTCCTTAGGACTTGCAGCCAATGTGGGAAAATACTCAGCCTCATTTTTAAAAGATGCTTTTTTGATTATCATCTTTTACTTCTTTGCTCAATATTACGGCAAGACCATTATGCGTTATTTGATCAAGATCATCCGTCTTCCGCAGCAGGATACTACGCTCCTCAGTCTTGAGATTTCTAATGTAATGAGTGTTGTGTTTTATTCTATCATCGCTACTGCGACCTTAGAGGGAGCACTCTTTGGTGTTATGATAAGTGCCATCGGGTATAACGGTCTGTTGTTTGGAATTATGTACGGTATCGCTTCGCTGATTCCTATTGTTGGAGGCGCCTTGATGTGGATACCCTTTATGATATATGAACTTTCGCTTGGAAACAGCGGGAATGCACTTTTCATCACCTTATACTCTATCATAATCATCTCTATTATCGCCGATACCTTTGTCAAACCAATGATCATAAAATATATTGACATTAACTTTATTAAGTCAAGTACTAAGATCAATGAGTTGCTTATCTTCTTTTCTATCTTAGCGGGATTAACAGCATTTGGTTTTTGGGGAATGGTCTTGGGGCCTGCGATCACGGCCTTTTTTATGGCCTTGTTAAAACTTTATGAGACACAAGATCAGGACTATTCAGACCCTCAAATGCAAAAGTCTTAGACAACTACTTGCTTGCCTGAGTCTTTTTTGAGTCTATAATATACAACACAAATAGCCACACAACTGCCATAATAGCCATACTTAAAGACATCACCTGCCCTTGTGTCAACCAGTCTGTACCAAGTACATAACCGATTTGCTCATCAGGTGCGCGCCAGAACTCTGCTGTAAATCGCCCCAGTCCATACATCGCGCCATAAGTCAAAGCGATAGAACCTGTAAAGGTCATCTTTTTGCGCAGACAATATAAGATTATAAAAATAAAGATACCTTCTAAAAATGCTTCATAGATCTGTGAGGGGTGACGCAAGACACCATCTACATAGATACCCCAAGGCGCATCGCTCAAAGTAGTCTCGCGTCCAACAAGTTCTTGATTTAAAAAGTTTCCAATGCGTCCAAAGAAATATCCAATAGGAACGGCGATACCGACTCTGTCCATCAAGAACCAGAAGCTGACTCCCACTTTTCGTGCATAAAGATAAGCACCTAACATAAAGCCCATTAGCGCACCATGATAAGACATCCCACGAATACCTACAAACTCTCCATT
>Ga0316204_10010641_pt1 | contig 11778 bp, 8 predicted proteins | sample 6monrhotite_MG_2_FD_205661 | JGI IMG/M metagenome (GOLD analysis project Ga0316204, IMG submission 205661) | Microbial mat bacterial communities from mineral coupon in-situ incubated in ocean water Damariscotta River, Maine, United States -... | ecosystem: Environmental > Aquatic > Marine >...
CTGGTGCATAACGATTCTGATGTCGACCTGATTCTACTGGATATTGAAATGCCGGGTCTGGACGGCTATGAAGTCTGTCAACGCTTGAAACAGAATAAAGCAACTGAGGACATTCCGATTATTTTTGTCACCTCTCATGACCAGGAAGAAAATGAAGAACGGGGACTGGAACTAGGTGCAGTGGATTATATAACCAAGCCGATTCGTCCTTTAATTGTTTCGGCAAGAGTGAAGACCCATATCACCCTGAAACAACAACATGATCAACTGCTGGCAATGGCGACTCATGATCAATTGACCGGGCTCTATAATCGTCACTTTCTGATGCAGGGGACTAATAAAAAAATTACTCGTGCAAACAGGCATCAAATTCCTTTATCCCTATTAATTCTTGATATTGACCATTTTAAAAAAATTAATGATCAATATGGGCATCCGGCTGGCGATACGGTATTAAAGTCCGTGGCTGACCTGCTTGATATGCAGTGCAGGGAAGAAGATCTGCTTGCTCGTTTTGGTGGTGAGGAGTTTGTTATTGTACTGGATCATTGCAATCTGGATGAAGCCCGGCGCAAAGCGGAAAATATCAGACAGGCAATTGCCGCATTACAACCGGAAAATATCCTGGTAACCGCCAGCTTTGGTGCCACTCAAATGCTTCTCGATAGCGATGATATTGATGACATGATTAAACGAGCCGATCAGGCTTTATATGCAGCCAAAGAAGCGGGTCGAAATTGTGTACAAATTGCTTGATGCAAAAAAAAGCCCGTAATAGAAATCTATTACGGGCTTTTTTAATATTTTTGCTTATGTGCTAAAGCACAATAGTAAAATATTACTTAGCAGCAGGAGCGGCTGGAGCAGCAGGAGCTTGAGCAGCCCATTGCTTCATTCTTTCTTCATATGCTTGACGAGCAGCAGCCATTTGAGCTTGCTGTTGCTGTTGCATTTCCTGCATACGCTTCTGTTGAGCTTCAAACTGAGCCTTAGCTTGTGGGTTTGGAGCAACAACTGGAGCAGCAGCTCTAGGTGCTACAGGCGCTTGCATCATAGGAGCTGGGCCATAACCATATGGACGACCATAACCGTTGTCGTTGCTGTAGTTATTGTAACCGTTGAAACGGTTGTCCATGTTGTTGTAACCATTGTAGTTGCTATAGCCATTGCCATAAGCTGAACCACGAGTGTTACCTTTACCACGACCGCGACCACGACCTTTGAAAGTGATTTCAACATCACCGTCCATGTCAGCATCACCAGAACCGTCGCCCCAGCCATTACCATAGCCATTGCCATAACCGTTGTTATACATGTTGTTATAACCACGACCATCAAAGTTAGAGTTGCTGTTTCCGTCGCTGAAAGGACCCCATTCAGCAGAAGCAGTCATAGACGCAGTAGTAGCAGCGATTGCTGCAGCAATTAATAATTTTTTCATTTTATACTCTCCAAAAATTTATATATAAATACTAATGTGTTTAGTAAATTGTGTTTAGTAAAACGTTCTGTTATTAAAAAACAATAACGAAAATCCACTCAAGCATTACTTAACTTATTTATTTGTATCGAATTGATAAAAACAAATATTTAATGTGTTGTTTTGTTTTTTCAATTTCTTAATTAAGTGTGATAAGTATATCCTTGCTTTTTAATATAAGCAACAATTAATATTAAAAAAAGCACTTTTTTTTCGACCCTGTCATCGAATCTAAGTGCTTGTATTTAATGGTATAAGGGTTTACCCTTAGATAAATCTTGGCTCAAGGCTGTCGGTCTTTTGGAGCGCTTAAAACATCCGATCACTATTCAGTTTTTTCGCCTGTTATTGTATCGATTCGATTGCCTGCCAGAGTTTGTTCATTATTTCCGGTTGCGCTTTTTCATTTGGATGAATACCATCGGTCTGCATTAATTCTGGATTGAGGGCAATGTCATTGAGAATAAAGGGGATCAGCTGTACCGAATACTGTTCGGCCAGATCCGGATAAATCTGGCTAAAGGCCTGAGTATATTTTTTGCCATAATTTGGCGGGATACTGATTTCCATTAAAATAATTTGTGCTCCGCTAGCCATGCCGATTTGAATCATGGCATCCAGGTTTTTCATGATATGGCCAATGGGCAGGCCACGTAAGCCATCGTTGCCTCCTAATTCAATAATAATTAATTCAGGTGCAAATTGTTCAACCGCTGCCGATAAACGATTAAGACCATTGGCTGTGGTGTCGCCACTGATACTGGCATTGACGATTTTCACCGCGTTATTATTCTGATCCAATCGACGTTGTAATAAATCGGTCCAGTTTTTCCCCTGTTTGATACCATATCCGGCACTCAGGCTATCTCCCAGAATCAGCACCGTTTTCCTGTCCGTGGCTGTCGAAGCTATAGCAAATTCATAGGGAATTGTTATTATTAAACTAATCAGACTAATAATAGTCAGAAATACAATGTAGGGAACGTTTTTTTTAATTGGCTGCATAACTGGGCCTGAATTGTTCATCAATAAAGTTGAAATAAAGGACGGGATAAAGCTATTGGCCCGCCTGCCACTTTCTGTTTATAAAGAGGTCTGTTTTGTTAAATGTTAACAGCTTAGCAAAAATAATTGTTACACCCAATGGTCAATTGGATATTTTAAAGGATATTAATTTTCGTCTGCAGGCCGGAGAGTCTGTGGCAATTACCGGTGCCTCTGGTTCAGGAAAATCTACCCTATTATCGTTATTGGCCGGTCTGGATACCGCCAGTTCGGGAGTGGTGGAGATTGATGGGCAATTATTAAATGAACTGGATGAGGAAGGCAGAGCCCGTCTTCGGCAGGATAAAATTGGTTTTGTGTTTCAGTCTTTTCATCTTATTCCGGCTTTAAATGCCCTGGACAATGTCATGTTGCCATTGGAGCTTAAAGGCGTGAAAAATGCCCGGGAACAGGCCGAGAAATTGCTGGACCGGGTGGCCTTGGCTGAACGATATGATCATAAACCCACAGAATTATCCGGCGGTGAACAGCAGCGAGTCGCGATTGCCAGGGCTTTTGCCGGTAAACCGGAAATCCTGTTTGCCGATGAGCCGACCGGAAACCTGGACCAGGACAGTGGCGAAAATATCATTAAACTGCTGTTTGAACTGAATCAGGAACAGGGCACGACCCTGGTACTGGTGACCCATGATCAGAGCTTAGCCCAGGCCTGCCAACGTCATTTTCAACTGGATCACGGGGAGTTAACCGAACTGTAATGCATACTTTCAGGCTGGCCATTAAATTATTTTTTCGGGAACTGAGTCAGGGTGAACTGAGCCTGTTATTTCTGTCGCTGCTCATAGCCACAGGCAGTTTAAGCAGTATCGGGTTTTTAATTCAACGCATCGATCATTCAATGGTCAGTCATGCCAGTCAGCTTAATGGCGCTCAGTTGATCCTGAAGTCCCCGTCGTCTGTATCGTCAAACTGGCTGGAAAAAGCCAGAGAGTTAAAACTTGAACAGGCGCAGATGCGGATTTTTCCCAGCATGCTGGTTCATAAGGATGAATTCAGGCTGGCGCAGATAAAAGCCGTATCCAACAACTTTCCCTTACAGGGCGAATTACGGGTCAGGAAAACACTGACCGATGAAGCGCAATTACGAAAAGCCCCTCCTGCTGGTGAAATCTGGCTGGACAGGCGTCTGCTGGTATTTTTCAAGCTGTCTCTGGATGATACAGTGACAACAGATAAGAGCAATAACCTCATTGAGCTGGGGGAAGCTAAATTTCAACCCAGCGGTATTCTGGAACGAGTTCCGGGACAATCCAGTTCCTTTTTTACTATTGCTCCCACGGCCCTGATCAATATGGATGATCTGGCCCAGACCGCCACTGTCCAGCCCGGTAGCCGGGTGAACTATATTTATTTTTTTGCCGGTGCTGCCGAAGCATTGGAAAGCTATGAACAATGGTTGCAGCCGAAACTGCGTGCCGGACAATCATTGCGTTCCGGTATCGATGATTTAAGAGCGGTCAATGCCAGCCTCAATAAAGCGGGGGATTTTTTATCACTTGCCGCCATTCTGACCGTTTTACTGGCCGCGATTGCCATTGCCATCAATAGTTACCGTTATGGACAGAACCAGTATAAAAATAATGCCATCATGCTGTGTCTGGGCTGCAGTGAAAAACGCATATTGTTGATTGAACTATATAAACTGGTGACCCTTGGACTGGTGGCCTGTTTTATCGGTATAGTTTTTGGTTACCTGGTTTACGCTGGTTTGCTAAGCATTATGAGTGACATCATACCGGATAGCCGGGCCGACTTTTATCTGGTACCGGCCTGGGTTGCACTCAGTTGTGGCATGTTATTATTATTGACCGTATCCATGGCCAATTTAATCCAGTTGAAAAAACTGTCACCCATGGCGCTTATCCGAAAAGACATTATGCCTGAAGATATTAATACCAGAGCATTCTACTTGCTCAGTATTGTCGGTTTGCTCATTATTTCATTCTGGTATACCGATAATTTTAAAATCACGGCTTTATTTTATCTGGTGATTTTTTTCAGCGCGATATTACTATATTTTGTGGCCAGATTTCTGCTGCAACATATTATCCGTCTGGGTCGGCGTTATGGTGTTATCAATCGACTGTCATTATTAAATCTGCAACGTCATAGCCAAGGTATTTTGTTACAGATAACCACCTTCAGCCTGATTTTTGCCCTGCTGATTTTGATTTTTCTGATACGCACCGAGTTGCTTGATAAATGGCAGCAACAGTTTCCGGAACAAACGCCGAATCATTTTGTTATCAATCTTCAAAGTTATGAAACGCAATCTTTCAGGCAACACCTGCAGCAGGAAGCAATCAAAACCGAAGGTCTGTATCCCATGGTCAGAGGCCGATTAACTCATCTCAATCAATTACCAGTTATGGACGTGATACCCGAGTCATCCCGGCAACATAATGCCCTGCATCGGGAATTAAACCTGAGTTATAGTGATGAACTTTTTCCGCAGACAGATAAGAACAAGCGGGAGGGCGGCGAAGCTGCCAGATTGTCTATTGAGAGTAGTCTGGCAAAAGCCATGAACATTAAGCGCGGTGATTTATTGGGCTTTCAGGTCGGTGCCAATAAAATACAGGGCACTGTTCATGACATAAGAAAAGTACATTGGGATTCTTTTCAGCCTAATTTTTATATTATATTTTCACCGGGGCTGATCGAACAATATCCTATGACCTGGATCGGCAGTTTTTATCTGGCTAAAAATGATAAATATAAACTCAATGGCTTAATTGAAAAATTTCCCGGTTCGACGATTATTGAGGTGGATGAAATTCTCAAGGAAGTGCAGTTTATCATTGAAAAAATTTCTGCTGCGATAGAGATTATTTTTCTTTTTATTATTTCAGCCGGGGCCTTGATATTATCTTCATCACTCACGTCAACCATGGCATCCAGACTTTATGAAAATGCGATAATTCGGACCCTGGGCGCCAGTGCCAGGCAGTTGCGACATTGCTTGCTGGTGGAGCTGTCTGTGGTGGCGCTATTAAGTGCCTTTATTGCGATTGTGCTGGCGGAGCTGGCTACCTTTGTTCTATATCATCAGGTGTTTCACATCAGCTTTGCCCTACATCCTGAAATCTGGCTGAGTATCGCGTTGATCGCTTTGCTACTGATAGGTGGTTTGGGATTGATGGTTATGAACCGGATTTTCACTCAATCAACTCATCGCTCTTTGAATCAGTTCGGCGGCCGATAGAGGAAGTCTATTGCAAATCCAACTAAAACATATAAGCAAATATTATCAGGTAGGCGAACGTAAACAGCTGATACTGGATAACATCGATATTGCCATAAACCAGGGTGAGGTGATTGCACTGGTTGGCCCCAGCGGTTCAGGAAAAACGACCTTGCTGAATCTTATTTCCGGAATTGATGAACCGGACGCTGGCGAATTGTTAATCGCTGACGAGAAAGAAACAATTAATGTCCTGACTATGAATGAAGAACAAAGAACTTTGTTTCGTCGTTATAATATTGGTTTTATATTTCAGTTTTTTAACCTGATCCCGACTTTGACGGCGGAAGAAAATATTCAGTTTCCTTTGGAATTATGTGACCGGCTGGATAATAGTGGTCGTGATGAGGTGAAGCAGTTATTACAAAAATTGAAAATAGGGGATAAAGGCAATCATTATCCGGATCTTCTTTCCGGAGGTGAACAGCAACGGGTCGCCATTGCACGTGCCATTATTCATCGGCCGAAAATTTTATTGGCGGATGAACCAACGGGTAATCTGGATGATGAAACGGGACGACAGGTAATGGATATTCTGCTGGATCTAGCCAGAAGCTATCAAATGACCTTGTTGATTGTGACTCATAGTCAGGAAGTCGCTAATTGTGCCGATCGTATACTGACGTTGAAAAATGGCCAATTGCATGTCGGCTAAACACTTGCTCGGGTTTTTGACTATCCTCCATTGCAGAGGTCGACAAGCATGACTTTATTGTACCGTTCCAGTTGGCGATATTTATTAAAGCATCCCCTGCAATTACTGTTTTCGATTTTAGGTGTGGCGCTTGGCGTGGCTATTGTGGTTGGTATTGACCTGGCCAGTCATAGTGCCCGGCAGGGCTTCTATCTCTCTACCCAGTCCCTGACCGGTAATGCCAGTCATCGGATTGTGTCTTCACAAGATGCGATTCCCGAGGGAATTTACCGGCAATTACGCAATGAGCTGGGCCTGGAACGGATAACGCCACTGATAAAACAGACGTTGCAGTTCAAACAGACTAACAGCGATATGCAATCAGATGAGCAACTGATTGATGTACAGTTAACCGGAATTGATCCGTTCAGCGAAGCGGAGATACGCGTCTGGCAGGAGGATATGCTTGAAGCGCTTCCTGGTGAACAATTAAAACGCTTATTGGTGGAACCGGATGCAGTATTGGTGGCGGAGCAGTTCTTACAGCAATATCGGTTCAATATTGGTGACCGACTGACATTGCTGAACAATAACAAACCTGTGCAGTTAACGATAATGGGTACTTTCAAAGCACCTGAAACTTACCAGTCACAAATAAACAATTGGCTGATTTGCGATATCAGTACCGCCCAGGAGCTTCTGAATTTTCAAGGCTATCTCAGTCAGATAGATCTGTTACTGGATGATGATAGTGACCGATGGTCTGAGCGGATTACTGCCTTGCTTCCCGAGGGCGTACAACTGCTCAAGACCAGAGAACATTCCCGGGCAATTGCTCGTTTAAGTCAGTCATTTGAATTAAACCTTACTGCGATGAGCTTGTTGGGACTGCTGGTTGCCATGTTTCTAATCTATAACACCATGATGTTTTCCGTGGTACAAAGACGGGAGCTGATCGCCCGTATGCGAGTGATGGGCGTGGCCCGAACAGAAGTGTTTCGGCTGGTGATTATTGAGGCATTATCGATTGCTATTATCGCTACTGGAATCGGCCTGCTCATTGGCTGGCTGCTGGCTCATGTGCTGCTGTATTTCGTTACCCGCACCATTAATGACCTGTACTATGTGCTGCAGGTTACGCAACTATACTGGAGTTCGATGACTTTTTATAAAGCCATCTTTCTGGGCATTGCTGCGACCTTGATTGCCGCCCTGGTTCCAGCCCTGGAAGCCGCTTTTACCAGACCGGTTAAGGCCCTGCACAGACAAGAACTTGAGGTTAAAATAATGCGCTGGAGTCGCTGGCTGACTTTGCCCGGGCTGTTGGGCTGCCTGCTGGTTTATGTCTTGCTCAGGGAACCGCTGCAGCAACAGACTGGCGCCATGGTCAGCGGTTTTGCTACGGTGTTCCTGTTAATATTTTCGCTGATCTGTTTGCTGCCTTATATCAGCCAGTATCTATTGAAACTTCTGGCAATGTTGATGAGATACTGGTTTCATTTGCCGGGAAAGATGGCCGTGAACAATATTGCCCGTTCCTTTAGTCGCAGTATTGTGGCCATCGCCGCCCTAACGGTGTCAGTTTCAGCGGCACTGGGTATCGGTATTATGGTGGATAGCTTTCGATTCACGGTGGATGACTGGTTATCGGGTTTTTTAAAGGCCGAATATTTTATTTCCATATCCGAAAATCAATCGCTTGCCGACTCGCAAGCTCTGAATACAAAACTAAAATCAGACTTAAGAAAACTGTCCGGGGTGAAATTTATCAGCAGCAATCAGATGCTCAATTTTTATATCAATGGACAGTACCATAATTTGATGGTGCTGGATATTCCCTCGGAAAGTTTTTCGGCATTTCATTTAAAAGAAGGGGATTCTTATTCGGCACAAAGTGCCTGGCAGCAACAGGACGCGGTGCTGATTTCAGAACCTTATGCTTATCATCATGGCTTATCAGCGGGAGACAGCCTGACATTACCAGTACGTAAAAAAAAGCAAACGGTCCAGCAGTCATTTAAAATTGTCGGTGTTTATTATCATTATGGTTCCGAGCATGGTGTGATTACCATGAGTCGAGCAACTTATAATCGTCATTGGCAGAACCAGCTGCTGGATACACTGGGTATTTATGTCACCGATGATATCTTGCAGGAGCAGGTTAAAAGAACACAATTTGAACAGCAATTACAAACAATCGTCAGTGAGCAAGGATTGAAATACATTTCCAGACAGGATATACACAAACAGTCCCTGGTTATTTTTGATCGTACTTTTAAAATAACCCATGTGCTTAAATTACTGGTGGTGCTGGTGTCTTTCGTGGGTATCCTCAGTGCCCTGATGGCCATTGAACTGGAACGCTCAAGAGAGTTTGCCATTCTTCGGGCCACCGGCCTGAGTGGCCGTCAATTATCCTTGTTGATCTATCTTGAGACCCTGACCATGGGCATTATTGCAGCAATATTAGCGATGCCTATGGGCATTGCCATCGCCTATCTATTGATTGAAGTGATTAACTATCGCTCTTTTGGCTGGTCAATGCAGTTCATTTTACTGACCAGGGAATTTATTATGGCCGGACTACTTGCCCTTCTGGCGGCCCTGCTGGCAGGTTTTTATCCTGCCCGACACCTGAGCAAAATTCAGCCGGCATTGGCATTAAGAGGAGAATAATTCTTGCGATTGATTGGCTTTTTATTCTTCTTGCTTTGCTCCCTTACTGCAGGCGCAACATCCCTCTCCATGAAGGGGATTCTTGGTGAATCTTCCGAACAGACTACGGATACAGAAGATGCCAGTTTCAAACGGGTTTTACAGGCACGAGAATTTGAATTTCCGCGTGATCATCTCAGCCATCAGGGTTATCAAACCGAATGGTGGTATTTTTCTGGTAATTTGAGTACTGTTGCGCAACCTAAACAGTCATTTGCTTATCAATTTACCTTGTTTCGATTTGCCATGCGCCCCGACAGGGCCAAAGGCTCGCCATGGCGAAGCAATAATATCTATATGGCCCATATTGCCCTGACCGATATTAATCGCAAAAAAATTTACCAACAGGAACGTTTTAGCAGAGATGGTCCGGGACTTGCCGGTGCAGCAATGGGCGAGGATGGCACTATCCGGATCTGGCTCAATAACTGGCAGGCAAAATCTTTAGAAAGTGGTCAGTTACTGCCGCTGGAACTAAACATACCGGGTAAACAGTTTACCTTAAAGTTACAGCTGCAAACCGCGAAAGCAATGGTGTTACAGGGAGACAAAGGTTTTAGTCAAAAAAGTCATCAACCAGGGAATGCTTCATACTATTATTCCTATACACGCTTGCTTACTCAGGGCAGTATCACTATCGGGCAAAATACCTTTCCCGTGACAGGGCATAGCTGGCTCGATCGAGAATGGTCAACGTCGAGTCTGGGCGATGATCAGCAGGGTTGGGACTGGTTTTCTTTGCAGCTGGATGATGGCCGGGAATTAATGCTCTACCAGATGCGTAAAAAAGATGGAGCAAAAGATGACTATTCCAGCGGTACATTGATTGACGATAAAGGCCGGAGTCAAACATTGCATGCCGGAGATTTTGATATTCAGGCAAGGGAATATTGGCAAAGCCCGCTCAGTGGTATTCGCTATCCGATCAAGTGGCAAGTATTGCTGCCAGATCACAATCTAGAGCTGATCGTTTCTGCCCAGGTGAAACATCAGGAATGGGCAAAGAAAAATGGTTTTTCATTCAATTACTGGGAAGGTGCAGTCAAAGTCCATGGAATGAAAAACCAGGCGCCAATTTCCGGGTCAGGTTATCTGGAAATGACCGGTTATGAGTGAATATTTATTTAGCTAAGTTCTGAGTCAAGTCAGCCCAGTCTGTACAATTCTGCAAGAATCGAACAAGCATAAAATCCTTCGAATGACCTTTTAAATTGTAGTCAGAATTTACCTATAAATCTTATCTATCACCGATAATAGTACTCCGGCGCGTAGCGTCAACTACCATTATACCGGTGAACAACTGAGCAAAGTCACCGATGTCCTGGGTTATGACAGTTTATACAGTTATAGCGGCAGTGGCGATAAATTGCGCATGACCGGCTATACCAATGCCGAAAACCACAGCGCCAGCATTAGCTACAATAACACCGGCGATGTCTCCGGCGTACTCGATGAAAAACTCATTGGTTACCAATACGGCTACGACTACGACAAGGTCAAAAAAGAACACTATGCCATCGTGCGCCATACCAGCGGTCGCACCACTGAAACCTGGTATAACCAGCGCGGCAATATCATCCGCCAGGACGTCAATGGCGAAACCCTGAAACGCATCCTGCGCGACAGCGCCAAGCTCGGCACGGCACGCAGCGAAACCGTCACCAATCGTCGCGGTCTGCAAACCATCAATGATTATGATCCGCAGGACAACCTGCTGAAACAGACCCTCAGTGACGGCAGTGTCATGAGATATCAATACGGCCCCTACGCCAATATCACCGAAGCCGTGGATGAGCGGGGCATTATTACCCAAAACCAGTACAGCCCGGAAGGCTACCTGAAAACCAGCATTGAAGCCGTCGGCACGCCACTGGCGCTACCACCACCTATACCAATAACCTCTATGGTCAGCAGACCAGTAGGGCCACCGAGGCCGATGCCCACAGCGCCGCCACCCTGACGCAATACAGCTACGATGACCACGGCAACCTGGTGAGCGTGACCGATGCCGAAGAGCGCATTACCACCTACAGCCATGACAATATGGGCAATGTCCTGAGCCAAACGACGGACGGCAAAACCACCAACTATGTCTACAATGCCGCCGGTTGGCTGACTGAGCAAACCGACCCGCTCAATCGCAAAACCCAATACGACTACGACAAACTGGGTAATCTCACTCAGACCCGCCATTATCTCAGTGACGGCAGCCTGCACAGCCAGGAAGGGCGCAGCTATAGCTATCGCAGTGAGTTGCTCAGCGTCACCGACGCCAGCGGTCACACGACGTCCTATGGCTATGACAGCCGTGGTAACCTGATTGAAATCAAAGACGCGGCCGCTAAGAGCCAGTTCTATGACTATGACCTGTTTAATCGCCGCATCAAGCACACCGATGCCAATGGCAATGTCACCCAGTGGGTCTATGGCAAGGCCGGTAGCATCGAAGCGTGCCTGCTGACGCAAATTCTTTACCCCACCTATAGCGAACAGCTGAGCTATAACAACCGCGGCTGGATGATCGAAAAAAATCAGCTCATTGCCAATAAACCGACCCAGACCAGCCAGTACAGCTATGATTTCAGCGGTAATCTTATCCAGCAGAGGGATGCCAAAAACCGCAGCAGCCAGTACCAGTAT
>Ga0316204_10010642_pt1 | contig 11777 bp, 10 predicted proteins | sample 6monrhotite_MG_2_FD_205661 | JGI IMG/M metagenome (GOLD analysis project Ga0316204, IMG submission 205661) | Microbial mat bacterial communities from mineral coupon in-situ incubated in ocean water Damariscotta River, Maine, United States -... | ecosystem: Environmental > Aquatic > Marine >...
GTTTCTATCTTCTTCACGTTTTATGGCCTCGACTTACTCAAAAAAGACTTAAGCCTTAAAGTCAGTCCATTAGGTAACCCAGCGATGCCAATGAAGATGCCATTGGGACCACAGTGGCTACAAAACATAAATATGAAAATTCCAAATATTATTATGGGTAATATGCCGGGTTTTGAATCTATGGCGACAGCAATGATGAAAAAAACAACCGAAAACAAAGGTATTGCGAGTATCGCAGAACTACGAAGTTTGTGCCTGGAAGCCGATGTAAAAATGGTCGCCTGCCAGATGACAGTGGATTTATTTGGTCATAATCAGGATGACTTTATTGATGAGATCGAAGACTGGATTGGAGCGGCGAGCTTTCTACCTACCGCACAAAAATCAGATGTTAGTTTGTTCATTTAAAACATCAGAAAATCCAACATGTAACCCTGTTCGCAGTTATGCCTCATAGCTGCGTTTTTTACACCAAAAATTACGAGGAAATAAAAATGTTAAAAGCAAGTAAGGCAGTACGATTTTTCTTTTTGACTACAAGCGTGGTTGCATTTATACCGATCTGGTTAACCGGTTTTAATAACGTACATTGGTTTAGTTATTTCATTCCAAGTGTTTTTCTATTTGCAGCACTAACAGGAATCTGCCCTGGAATGGCTATATCGAAAAAAATATTTGGCGAAAGCTAAAATAGCTATAAGTGATTCCGCATCTGATTGTCCCCTTTCAGCTGCGGCTTTTTAAATACATACTTAAACTAAGCTTTCTAAAACACGCTTAATACTAAGTCTAACCATATCAATTTTGGATACTAAAGCTTGAACAACTTGTTCATCTGAAGAAACATCTTGCCAATGTAAGCCCCAAAGTTCTTTTAAGGCGAGAGATTCCTGCTTCACCTCGCCACCTATCAAGCTGCTTAAATCATTTACCAAGCCGACTTTAACCCATCCTTTACGAGGGTTACCTTCTTTAATATCCTTATCGTAATGAATAGCGTAAATTATTTGCTCTAACTCGGACAGTTGTAATAGCACTTCAAAAGAAGCCGTTCGAAGATTATTGTTTTCCTCAGATAACTCCATACGCCAAGTATTATAACTAAAACCTAACACGGCGAATACCATGCTAAAGATGGATGTAATATAAAAAATTTTAAGCTTCTGTTTAATCTCCATACATCCTCCATACACTGCGGTCATTTAAGTGTAGTGGAAAAGACGGAAGAATTTAAAACAATACTCTTATTATGCTTATATTTTTTTCCACAGTAAAATTCGATTATTCGCTGGCATTTCTATATCTGCAACCAGCTGCATATTATTTTCCCCAGCTAGTTCCCGCACTGTTTCAAAATGTTTAATACAACTATTTTGGTCACGCTGCTTTAGCCATACATCAAATCGAGCATTACTTTCAGAGGTATACTGCCCGTTATAATTAAACGGACCATACTGTGCAAATAGACCGCTTTGCTTTAAGCAGTTACCAACATGCTTAAAGAGTTTTTCTGTTTGCACTGAGGAAATAATATGCGTGGTATTTGCCGTAAAAGCATAATCCATTTCAGTAACCGGCCAAGCTTCATCGTCCACATTAAGTTCTAATGGCGACTTAATACGATCGTGCTCGACTTCATCAAACCATAGCTGCATACCTGCATGCTGATCCAGTAAATCACTTGGCTGCCACAATAAATGCGTCATATGCTGTGTAAAAAACACACCATGCTGACCTGTACCGCTACCGATTTCTAAGACTTTCCCCTGCTCAATAAAAAATGTTTTTAAAACATCAAGAATGACTTGCTGATTTTGAACGCAGGATTCTGCGACCGGTTTATACATGATATATTTCCTATCTCATCCTTACTTAATAGCAAGATGAGTGACAATATCTTTTAAAGTCTATTGATAGAATTCTTTAAGAACGCGGAATAGATAATAAGCATCCCAACGTCCTGCCAGCTCTCTAATTGAATGCATAGCAAACGTTGGCACACCTACATCAATAGTACGTACACCAATTTCACTTGCTGCAATTGGCCCAATAGTACTGCCACATGCCATATCACTTCTCACGACAAAAGACTGCACTGGCACATCTGCCTTTTTGCAAAGTTGTTTAAACAGTGCGCTAGTGTCACTGTTTGTTGCATAGCGCTGATTCGCATTTGTTTTTATCACTGGCCCCATATTAATTTCCGGGCCATGATTATCATCATGCCTATCGACATAATTAGGATGCACTGCATGTGCATTATCAGCTGATACCATCATTGACTGATCAATCATGCGCACATAATTTTCATGACTTCCCGCCATACGCTCTAATACGGATTGCAAAAATGGACCTTGTGCACCACATGCTGATGCACTTCCAACTTCTTCGTGATCAGTACAAACTAATAGTTTACTGCCTGAGTTGCTTGTTTCTGTCATCGCCATTAAACCGGTGTAACAACTTAACAAGTTATCCAAACGAGCACTGGCAATAAAGTCTTGATGTAAGCCAATATAAGATGGCTCCTGCACATCATAAAAACACAATTCATAATCCAGTATTTCTATTGCATCTGTATCGTCTTTAATTTTTTGCAAAAGTATATCTTTAAAAGATGGTTTCTTCTCAGTTTCTGAAACCGGTAATTTTAACAAAATCGGGGGGATATCTGTTTGCGGATTCACCGTGCGATTCTTGTTTGCTTCGCGATCTAAATGAATAGCCAAACTTGGAATAACCGCAATCGGGTCTTCAAAATTAACTAGCGTGCTACATAAGTCATTATCATCATCTAAATAGTTAACTCTCCCCGCTAGTGACAAGTCTCTATCGAACCAGGGGTTCAATAAAGCCCCACCATAAACTTCCACCCCTAACTGATAATAACCTTTAGTCAACACATCTGGCTCAGGCTTTACTTTTAAACAAGGACTATCAGTATGTGCACCCACCATTTGAATACCATTACTAACAATATCCTCACCCATTTTGAAAGCGATTATAGATGAGTCATTTCGTGTTACAAAATAACCCTGCTTATCTTCAAGCTGCCACTTATCCGATTCATATAGACGTTGATACCCTGCACACTCAAGCTTGTAAATAATTTGCTCTACCGCATGAAACGGCGTAGGTGACATGGCGATAAAATCCATTAAATCATAATTGAATTTTTCGTCGTTCATAGTATTCCTGAAAAATAAATAAAGTTAAAAATATGTTTTTAAGAATCTTTTTTACATTCATAAGTACATTCTGATTTCGCTTTAGACACACATGCGCTCCAATCCACCGTGCATGAGACACCACATGACTCATATTCACTATCTTTAAAAAAGCTTCTTGAGTTGCAATCCGATTGACATTCACGAAGTACACGTTCACAACCGGCAGCATCTACACATGAACGACAGGCTTCATCATCTGCAAACATATAATTATTCAAAGAAGGTAAATATTGCTTAATATCAGTTGCGAAACACTGCAATGAAAATAACATCGAAAACAATAGTGTGATATTGATTATAGTTAGCTTACGCATTTGATTAAACCTATTTTATAGATATACGAAGATTGATTATAAGACAAAAAAACATAAGAAAACACTTCAGCATCTTAAGTTATTCTATCTCCATTATATTGATATGGTTTTATTTAACGGGCAATTCTGCATAATATTTTTTCATCATAACCCGTAACCACTTCAATCATTCCATACAGTGACTTATTTAATTCTTCGTCTCCCGTATCTACTCGTAATGGTTGACCATCCAGAGAATGTATTTTTTCAGCTGTCGAAATAAAAGTGATGTTTTTCATGGTTAGACGCTTTATAACTTGTGGACTAATCTGCTGATTTCCGCGTCCAAAAACATGCCCTTGCCCACCAATCAGCGTAATAATCAAACATACGTTTGAATATTTATCCAATAGCTGCAAAATTTGTTGTTCAGTTAAATCATTGGCGATTAACTGCTGATTACATACCGCATCAACTCCCAGCAACGTGGATGGCAAATCCAGTTCGTCCATAATAGCTTTCGGTGTTGTCCCTGAACCAATCAAATACAGGCAATCATCAGCCATAGACTCCACCATGAAAACAGCTATATCCTGCAAAGTAATTTCTTTATGAGTAATGCCACCCTCTTTCATATTTTGCATAAACTGATTTTCAGCCGGCACTTGCATATAACCATAAAGCCGAGCTTTTACAACGTTATTACGAAACTCATCTTCATCTATATCCATTACAGATGCTTCGCTTAGTGTCAACGCGCGGCCCTTAATCAATAAGCTTAATAGCTCACCCGCATGGCTTGGTGTTACTGCATAAACAGATGAATGAATTTTACATCCCGCTGGCACACCTATAACGGGGGGAGCAGAAATATCATTCATACTCTGTAATGCCTGATAAACATTTCTAGCTGTGCCATCTCCGCCCGCAAATAACAATAAATCAATTCCCTGTTCTACGCATTGATGCACAGTGATTTCAGTATCACTAGATGATGTTTCTGAAGCAGGCATTGTATTGACCACTGTTGTCTCAAAACCCATTTCTTTAGCAAGGTTTTCGCCCATGTCATTTGCAGCGGTATATATGTGAAGCTGATTTTTATAGGGAGCAATTAGCTCCAGTGCCTGTTTCATTCTCTGCTGAGCCAGAGGCACAGCACCACGTTCGCGTGCCAGCCGTTGAATATCTTCACCGTCTGAGCCTTTTAAACCTACTCGACCACCAATACCTGCCACTGGATTGATGATTAAACCTAATCTAAACAAATCGTTGTCCGCTTATCTTATTTAAAGTGATATTATTGTCGTCCATTATTATCGCTTATTTTAGCGACCCGTATTCAGTCATTTTAAATCAGGATTTTTGCATGAGTTTTCATCCCCCTTTCCTTCCCCGACGTCAAGCCATTGCAGTTAAGGTAGGTAATATCACAGTAGGTGGTGATTCCCCCGTGGTCGTGCAATCCATGACTAATACTGACACTGCTGATGAGATTGCAACAGCAATACAAATTGCTGAATTGGCAGCCTCGGGTTCAGAAATGGTACGAATCACCGTTAATACCATTGAAGCCGCACAAGCAGTACCGGGCATTAAAGCCCGCTTAAAACACATGGGCATAGATGTCCCCATAGTCGGTGACTTTCATTTCAATGGTCATAAATTACTGACCCAATGCCCCGAGTGCGCAGAGGCTCTGGATAAATACCGCATTAATCCGGGTAATGTTGGCCGCGGGAAACGCCGTGATGAGCAATTTGCCACCATGATTGAAATTGCCGTAAAACACAACAAACCTGTACGTATAGGGGTGAATTGGGGCAGCATGGATCAGGAACTACTTGCGAAATTAATGGATGAAAACGCTCAACTAGAAGAGCCTAAAGACCCTAAAGAGGTCATGTTTGAAACAGTCATACGCTCTGCGCTTGAAAGTGCCGCCGCTGCTGAAGAAATTGGATTAGCCAAAGATAAAATTATTATTTCCTGCAAAATGTCAGACGTGCAAGATTTAATTACCGTGTATCGCGCGATGGCCGAGCGCTGTGACTACGCCCTGCACTTAGGCTTAACAGAGGCAGGCATGGGCTCAAAAGGCATTGTCGCTTCAACCGCTGCTTTAGCCATCTTATTGCATGAAGGCATAGGTGATACCATTCGCATTTCACTGACGCCCAAGCCCGGCGCTTCTCGCACTAAAGAGGTCGTCGTTGCGCAAGAAATTTTACAAACGATGGGACTACGAGCATTCGTTCCATTGGTTACTGCATGCCCGGGCTGTGGCAGAACATCGAGTACTTACTTCCAGGAATTGGCCGAACAAATTCAAGCATATTTACGTGACCAAATGCCTATCTGGGCGAGTAAATATGAGGGTGTAGAAAGCATGTCCGTTGCGGTAATGGGCTGCGTAGTCAACGGCCCAGGTGAAAGCAAACATGCCAATATTGGTATTAGCCTACCCGGTACAGGTGAAAAACCTGTAGCACCTGTGTATGAAGATGGAGAAAAAACGGTGACTCTTAAAGGTGATAATATTGCCAATGAGTTTCAAGATTTATTAAATGCGTATATAGATCGAAGTTTCCAGAAAATTTAAATTCTAAAATAAATAATCAAAACCAGGTAAAGGGATTTACGGATATTGATACAACAATACTAAGTTATTTTATTACTTACTCAACCAGTGCCTAACGGATCTCTTTTCATTACCCATTCGAGCAAGGCTTCTGCGGGCATTGGCCTGGCAATATGATAGCCTTGCGCTATATCACAGCCAAAACCTTTCAATGTATCTAAAATTTCTTGCGTCTCCACGCCTTCTGCCACAAGCTCCATATTCAGTTCATGGCCTAACAGGATGCATGTTTTTACAATAGCCCTGGACTCATCATCCTGAGTCATCGACATAATAAAGCTTTGATCTATTTTTAGTTCTGTAAATGGTATTTTATGTAACTGCGAAAGCGAAGAATAGCCTGTGCCAAAGTCATCGATAGACAGGCCGAAACCCTTCATTCTTAAACGAGTTAAAATATCAAGGGAAGTTACTAGCTCACCCATCAAAGCACTTTCGGTCACTTCTAAACATAGCCTGGTTGGGTCTAACTGATTATGGCTCAACATATCAGTAAGCTGCTCTGGTAATGACAAGCTCGTGATATTTTCAGAAGAGATATTCACCGATATTTTGGTTGTAAGCCCTCTATCCTGCCACTCGCGACTTTGCTCAATGGACATCGCTATAACATTAGCTGTGAGATCTCCAATTAAATCGTTCTTTTCTGCAAGGCTAATAAACTGATCTGGAAATACCAAACCTCGTTCTGGATGTTGCCAACGCACAAGTGCTTCAACACCACGCAACTCCCCAGTTTTTACATCGACCTGCGGCTGATAGTGTAATACGAGTTGCTTTTCGCTAATTGCACGTCTTAACTCATCAACTGTTGGTAATGTTTTTATAGCGCCTGATACACTATCGAGTGACGAGGTATCTTGAGAAATTTTTAGAATAAGCTTCTGTAGTTCGTCTATTTGAACCGGCTTGGTAAAACTTGCCGCAACTTTCAATGAGTGGGCCTGGGCAAGCTGTTCGGCTGAATGCAAGACTCCTTTGTCATGACCACTAATTAAGACCAGCTGAGCCAGACATTCATTTTTCCCAAGCGTACGTAATACTTCTATACCGTCAATATCTGGCATATTTAGATCTAATAAAATGATGTCAGTTTCATCAACTGACAACTGTATAAACTGTCTTGCACTAGTAAAATACTGGCTATTCAGGCCGATACTCTCTACCGTAGCTGTTAATAGCTCAGCTATCTGAATATCATCATCAACAATGTATATTTTCGTCATGCTAGTACTTTAGACCTTACCCTTACTTTTTTCTTCAAATTCAGACAGTACAAGCCTAATAGTTTCATCCTTACTACTACATAAAGGCTTTAACATATTTGTATCTAAACCGGATATATGGTCATGTAACCATTCATTTAAGAAGTTTTTCAAATCAGTCCTTAAAATAGCACTTTGTTTATACTGGTTATAGTTTTTTCTTAAAGCCTTAATCAAAAAGTCATGGGTACTTTTATACTGCTTAATATTGCTATGCCCACATTGATTGAGTAAATCCTCTTCGCGACGAAAGTGTTTCTGTACATACACCAATAAATCATCCACCAGAACATCTAGCCTTTCTGTCTCACCACTATTTTCAGCTAATTTTGAACATTCAGCGACCATACTAATAATTTCAATGTGCTCATTATCTATTGACTCAATGCCAGTCAGGATCTGTTTAATATCCTGATCAGCATTCCTGGCTCGTCCTTTTTGCTCATCAAATACCTGTCGCAGGCGAGTTAGTAATTTATTCCTTTCGAATGGTTTATTGAGAATATTATTATGTAATTCACGCTGCTCACTATTATGCGTATTATCACTATAGCCACTTGCCAATTGCACTTTTATGCCTGGGTAATGTTCAGTTATATATTCAGCTAATTTATAACCGTTCATACCCGGCATAATTACATCACTAAGAACCAGATCAACATGATGCTTTTTCAATATTTCTATGGCCTGCTCGGCCCTTTCTGCAAGCACCACTGAATAGCCGTGAGACGTTAACATTTCATTTAATAAAGAACGTAGCGAAGGCTCGTCATCCACAACTAATATAGTTTCACTTCCCTCTACTGAATCCGATGACTTCAGCATTCTATCTTGACTTGCTTTTTCCCCCACATATCGGGGGAAATATAAAGTGAAGCAGCTTCCTACACCAATTTCCGATTCAACTTTAATTGAGCCCATACTCCGATTAACAAAACCATACACCTGACTCAATCCTAAACCATTTCCTCTATCTCCCTTAGTAGTATAAAAGGGATCAAAAATACGCATGACAGTATCTTCATTTATACCTGCCCCTGTATCACACACATTTAGACAAATATAATCACCTGGCTCTCTTTCTAGATTCAAGTTCTCAATATCTTTTTTGCTTAACTCACAATTTTTAGTCGAAAGAATCAATCTGCCACTATGTTCAATTGCGTGCATCGAATTAATACACATATTTAATACTGCATCTTCCAAATCGCCCTTATCTAATTGCACAGGCCATAAATCCACACCTAGCTCATATATAAGTTGAATACGTGCTGTCAGTGTTTTTTCCAACATGTTCCTATTATTTTCTAATAAGATGTTTATATTAGTCACATCAGATGAAGACGTTTTTTGTCGAGAAAAAGCTAATAGTTTTTGTGTGAGTTTTGCACCACGCTGGCCCGCATGGTGTATTTCAGTTATATATTTTTTTAACTTGGGATCACCCGACAACTTATCTATCAAAAGCTCTGAATAACCAAGAATTACGCCCAGCATATTATTATAATCGTGTGCTATTCCCCCTGTAAGCTTTCCTAAGGCATCCATTTTCTGACTATGCCTTAACTGCTGCTCCTGCTCTTTCAATAATGTAATGTCTAGACATGATCCAATAAACAATCTCTCTCCACTAGCATTTTGTGGTAATTCATTTACTGATAGATGAATTGAGAAAACACTGCCATCTTTATGTAAGGCGGGAAGATCCCTTCCATACCCTATTATATGTTTCTCTCCTGTGGTGACATACTGATGCAAGATAGCATCATGAGTACTTTGATAAGGCTCCGGCATTAGTACATTGACATTTTTACCGGCAATTTCGTCATTTCTATAACCAAACATCTTTTCTGCAGACTTGTTAAAACTGCGAATTATCCCTCTATCATCAATTGTTATAACACCATCTTCCATTGAATTAATTATCAGAGAGATATTTTCTTCATTTTTGATTATCTCAACGCTTTGTTTCTCTACTTTCATCGCCATTTCATTAAAAGCACTTCCAAGATCGCTCAGTTCATCATTACCATTTACATCTGCCCTAGATTTATATCCCGATGAAGAAAATCGTTTTGCTGCACTATTTATATTATTAATTCGCCTAACTAATAGATGATTGTAAAAAACAGAAAATAGAACAGCCATAATGATGATAACAAGAACCACAGGAATAGTTTTTGCCTGCAATGTTTCTAGAGCATTTAATGACACCCAACGAAGATCAATATTCGCGCCTATAAAGCCGACTTTACTTTCAATTAACTTACCACCACTTTTTAGACCTAATACAACTGGGTACGCAGCAAACAGTGTTTCTCCATCATCTGATATCCACATCTTATGTTTTTCATTAATAGAGTTAACGCTGAATTTCGAAAGAGATTTGTCCCCCGTATACTTCACAAATGCTTCACTTACATCTCTACCTATAAAGGCTAACTGGGAAGAAGCAATGACCTCATTATTATCATCTACTAAAAATGCATGATTCATATGTTTTATTGAACCTAAAGAAGACATTTCAACTTGCGCCTGCTCAAACTCATTTTTTTGCAATAAGAATTCTATTGTCTGTTGAAGGCGTGAAATATCTATATGCACCTTCTGCTTGAGTTCTTCAGTTTGTTCTATCAACAAATAGTTATACGTACTAATTAATAAAAAACAAACAGCAACTAAAACCGCAGAAACAGTACCTAATGTGATTTTTATGCCTAATGGAATTCTCATATAATCTATTTCGCCATCACCTTAAACATAACATCGGTATCTACAATAGAATCAATCAATCCGTTTTCTGTCATTATTTTTGCCATTTTTTTCGATGAAACAAGCAAACTTTTTCCTTCTGTTGAATTTAATAAAAATTCATTTTTTTCTTTATCAGGAAATGCCAGCCCCTCAAACATGGACATGACATTTTCTTCTCCTACTCTCATTCTCTTATCTATCATTTTTGCATATTTATTAGGGGCACGCTGTATATTATCTACCGCTTTAAACCAGGAATACTTTAAGTAATCAATATTTTTTTCAAACAACTTTAATTTCTCTGCCCTAACGATTAAGACATCAACAATTTCACCGGGGATTTGGGAACTATCAAATAATACATTTCCTCCATTCTGAATTATTTCACTGCGCGCAGGATCGAACGTAATCACTGCATCAATCTGCCTCTCTTTAAACGCCCTCACGTGCTGATTAACCTCCAGTGAAACGACTGTAATATCTTTTTTATCTAAAGCAGTTAATTCAATAATTCTGTATAAAAAATATGCACCTAAGGCCGTGTGTTCCACACCTATACGCTTGCCTTTGAGCTCATCTATAGACTTTAACGATACCTGCCCTAATAGGGCGTCAGCACCATTTGATTCATCCATTGCTAAAACGATGCGAAAATCTTCACCTGCTTCAAGCAATATAATTGCCTCATCTAGTGTAAGGGCAGCGGAATCCAGTAAGCCGTTTCGATAAGCCTTTAGTACTTGAGAGGTAGATGTGTATTCGATTAAACGAACATCATCCTTATTAAAATACCCCAATTCTCTCGCCAAATATAAAGGCTCATAACCTGGCCAGACATTGGTTCCTATTCGAAGAGTTTGTTTATTGGGTTCAGAGCATGCTGACATAAACAGCCAAATAATTACAATAAGCAGATTTTTTGATAGAAATCGCATATATATATCCTGAATTTTTATAATTTGAAGGACAACTTAATACTAGACTAAAAATCAGCTTTCTGTTTAACCACGTTAGACACAAATTATCTACATATTCAATGCCTTATATTAAGTTACACCTGCAATCATACTGTGTAAAAATCAGCAATATTTAATACAGAAAATCAGTTATTAGTTAAGAGACAATTAGGGGTAGCAATAGATTTCTAAGAAGGTTTAGCCGACGACAAAGGTCGGCATTACAATACAGAAGTTTTAATAACTTCAAAAGACTCAAACGATTCTTCAAGATTTCGCCTGAATAGCTGTTTGGACCAATTTTCCAATCCTTTTGGATGAGGCTCTTTTTTAAGAATACTGGCTATAACATCCAGCTTTACTGTATTTGGAGTGTAATGTTCTACCAACTCACTCCAGGCATTAATGTGATTCGCCCTAATACTGGGCATTGCGTAAGAGGTACACTTTACAGATTGGAAACTAAGTGTAGAAAAAAAGGCACGCAACTTTTTGTTCACTTCTTCTCTCACCAATTTACAGGCAAACCAGGCAATGGTTTCTGTCGCATCTAGCAGGTCTTCTTCCAGATCACCCTGTTTTTGTAAAAAATCAAGCGCCGGAAAATAACTTAGCTTATGTTTTTTTACCGCAGCTAC
>Ga0316204_10010643_pt1 | contig 11777 bp, 11 predicted proteins | sample 6monrhotite_MG_2_FD_205661 | JGI IMG/M metagenome (GOLD analysis project Ga0316204, IMG submission 205661) | Microbial mat bacterial communities from mineral coupon in-situ incubated in ocean water Damariscotta River, Maine, United States -... | ecosystem: Environmental > Aquatic > Marine >...
TCGTCAAAAAAATACGATAATTCATCACGTAACATGATTAGTTTCCTTTAAAAGGAAACTAATATGCCATACTGAAAAGATCGTTCAAGTACTCTGTTTTACCTTAAACGATCAGCATTGGAACTTGATTCAGTATCTATTTTAAATTTATGATTATTATCTAAACTTCGTTAGATTGAAAATCTATAAAGATGGTCGACATTTTGTCGACCATCTTTATTTAAAACCCTTTCCAAACTTAACAAAAGTATCACAAACGAAATATTTTCAACTATTCTCAACTCTACTTCTTTATACTAAATAAAATTACCTGTGTTGAGAGCTTTATGTTAATAAAATCCCCAAAATCGTATCAGTTAAAAGATCATGATGTTACCGACGAATCGGTTTATCAAGGTCGCCGTAATTTATTAAAAAAATTGGGTTTTATTGGCGCAACGGGTTTGTTGGCTCAATCAGCTAACGTACAAGCTGGTTTGTTTGATCTTTTTGATAAAAAAACGGTTGAGCCTTTTAAAGTAACGCCGCTGCAATACTCTGAAGCGGCTAAAACATCACAAATTTTAACGCCTGAAGCAAAGGTTACTAGCCATAATAATTTTTATGAATTTGGCGCACAAAAAAGTCAGCCCGCTCAGTTAGCTCAACAGTTCAAAGTAAAACCTTGGCAGTTAACCGTTTCAGGGCATTGCAATAATCAGCTAACACTCGATTATGATGATTTATTTAATAGTTTTACCTTAGAAGAGCGTATTTACCGCCTTCGGTGTGTAGAAACATGGTCGATGGTTATTCCGTGGTTAGGTTTTTCATTGGCTAATTTAATAAAAAAAGCACAACCCAATTCTCGCGCTAAGTATGTTGTGTTTGAAACGCTTTATGATCCTAACCAAATGCCAGGGCAAAAAAATCGCCGTTTAGGTGGTGGTATAACCTATCCGTATGTTGAAGGGTTAAGAATGGATGAAGCAATGAACCCATTAACATTAATGAGTGTTGGCTTATACGGTAAAACACTACCACCGCAAAATGGCGCGCCAATTCGTTTAGTGGTGCCGTGGAAATATGGCTTTAAAAGTATTAAATCGATTGTTGGTATTAAGTTTGTTGAGCATCAGCCGCCAAACACCTGGAATACTTTAATTCCCAGCGAATATGGTTTTTATGCCAATGTGAATCCACAGGTTGACCACCCTCGTTGGAGCCAAGCGAGCGAACGTCGTATTACATCGGGTGGTTTGTTAGCGAGAAACCGCATTAAAACTGAAATGTTTAATGGTTATGGTGATGAAGTAGCGGATTTGTATAAAAATATGGATTTGCGTAATTATTATTAACGTTGAATAAGCCTTCATTAAAAAATTTTTAAGGATAAAGAGATACTGAAACAAGTTCAGCATGACGGCACCTCTTTGTTTTTATTCGGTTCTGATGCAGCTCAGCATGACGTTTTAGCCATTGTAATCCTATGGACGGGAATCGTCATCCTGACGCAGGTCAGGATCTCTTTCATATTAACCATAATCTAAAATTATTAGTTAAAACAACTTTATCAATGAAACCAATTTATGAAAAACAATCTATGAAAGCTAGCCTATGAAAATCAGTGCAAAAACGAAAACCTTATTATTGAAAATTGTTATTCATTTGGCCGCGCTATTACCGATTATTAATTTATACAATAATGCTTTTGCTGATCAACTCGGTGCCGATCCGGTAAAGGCAGTGATCCAATATACCGGTATTGGTGCATTTAATTTATTGCTGATCACTTTACTGGTATCGCCATTAGCTAAATGGTTAAAGCAGAGTTTTTTAATGAATACTCGCCGTTTATTAGGGCTGTATGCGTTTACTTATGCGTTATTGCATTTAATTAACTTTATTGTTTTTGACTTACAGTATGATTTTAGCTTGCTGATCAGTGAAATTATTAAGCGCCCATATATCACAATAGGCATGGTCGCTTTTGTATTACTGACCCTATTAGCCGTCACGTCATTAGCATCATTAAAGCGCATTTTAGGCAAGCGTTGGCAACAAATTCATAATTTAAGTTATTTAATTTTATTGTTAGTCGGTGTGCATTTTTATTGGTCGGTAAAGTCTGAAGTAAGCGAACCGATTTTATATTTCGTAATGAGTTTCATTTTATTGGCTTGGCGTAAACAAAAAATTCAGCGTTGCTTCCCTTTAAATAAAAATTAATTAAAACCTAAAATTGTAGGAATAACTAATCAGTTATGAGGTTTGAGTGCTATTTGTATTCAAAGGGTGAACTTCGGCGCAATGGAGTTGAACTTGATCTCTGCCATTGTTTTTCGCTTGATAAAGCGCATTATCTGCGAACGAAACCAATTGTTGCCAATTAATATTATCATCTTGAATTGACGCTACGCCAAAACTTGCGGTTACTGAAAGCGGCGGTGATACCTTAATTTCAAAAACAGGTTGAGCTATCGTTAATCGCAATTTTTCTGCAATGGTTAAAGCTATTTGTGAGTCAGTATTTGGTAGTAATAACATAAATTCTTCACCGCCATAACGCGATAAAATATCGTATTGGCGTAGGCTATTTTTTAAACGTAAACTAAACTCTTGTAATACTTTATCTCCAGCTTGATGGCCATAATTGTCATTAACTTGTTTGAATAAATCAATATCCATTAAAATAATCGATATTGGTGTGTTTTCTCTTTGCGCGCGTAATATTTCTTTATATGAAAAATCTTCCATAGCACGACGATTATAAAGTTTAGTTAGAGCATCTATGCTGGCTTGCACTTCAAGCTTATGAGCTAATTTTTGGCTTGCACTCCACGATAACGTAAAACAGCTAGTGATCACCACTAATTGGAAAGCCATTAAAGATGCTGCATGTACAATGCCGCCATCCATATAGTTTAATAATTTTGGTGCAGAAGATGTTAAATAAACTCGTATTAAAAATACAACACCACAAAATAAAAATGCATACCCCAAAAATGAAGTAAACATTTTATACATTTTCTCTTGGTATTTAATTATCTCATAGTAAATAAAAAAGCAATGACCGTTTATTAAAGCACTTATTATCATGATTCGCGCGTTAGTATTATTATCAAAATAGGTAAAATAAATAAAAGTGTTTATTAACAATAGAGTCAAAAATAAAGTGATAGATTGAAATATTTTGTAGGGGCGCTGTAAAAATTCAAGAATACCGATAATTAATATACTTAACCCGATAAATATAAGGGTATTTGCAATAATAATAGATAAAAAATTAGAGGTATGTTCTCTTAAACCGATAAGTATAAAAGCTAGGGCGAGCAAAAAATAGCCAAGACCTAATCGGCGGAAACTATGAAAAGCATCGTGGACACGCGCAAAAACTAAGGAACCTATTCCTAATAATACACATAAGAATAAATTAGTTAATGTTATTGTCCTTAAATCAAATCCTTCCATCTTAACTTCAAGGAAATTTAAAAAAGGGATTTTTTAACTATAGTGTAAAAGTAATCGAATTAAAAGGAAGATAAAGCTTTTCAGTTTATTTAACTTTAAAGCTTTATCTATAATTATAGGGGATTATAAACCTGCAGATTGACGTAAATCGTCTGCTTTATCTGTTTTTTCCCAACTAAAAGTAGTGAATGTTTCACCATCTAGTGTTGTTTCAACTGGTGTGCGACCAAAGTGACCATAAGCAGCAGTTTGTTGATACATTGGGTGCAATAAATCAAGCATTTTAGTGATGGCATAAGGGCGTAAGTCGAAATTATCACGCACAATACGTTCAAGTTTGTCGTCTGCAATTTTACCAGTACCAAAGGTTTCAATATTAATTGAAGTAGGCTCTGCAACACCAATAGCGTAAGAAATTTGAATTTCACAGCGATCGGCAAGGCCAGCAGCCACAATGTTTTTTGCAACATATCTACCTGCGTAAGCTGCACTACGGTCAACTTTTGATGGATCTTTACCTGAGAAAGCACCGCCACCATGACGAGCCATACCGCCATAGGTATCTACAATAATTTTACGACCCGTTAAACCACAATCGCCAACTGGGCCACCAATGACAAAATTACCCGTTGGGTTAATATGAAATTTAGTCGCTTTAGTTAATAGTTCTTCCGGTAAGGTATTCTTAATAATAAGTTCCATTACCGCTTCTTTCAAATCACTTTGTTTAACATCAGGATTATGCTGAGTTGATAAAACTACCGTATCAATGGCGACCGGTTTATTATCTTCATAAACAAAAGTAACTTGAGATTTTGCATCAGGACGTAACCACGGTAATAAACCCGATTTACGGGCTTCAGCTTGACGTTCAACAATGCGGTGCGAATAACAAATAGGGGCAGGCATTAATACATCAGTTTCATTACTTGCATAACCAAACATTAAACCTTGGTCGCCAGCACCTTGATCTTCAGGTTTAGAGCGATCTACACCTTGGGCAATATCAAGTGACTGTTTACCAATTAAATTGATAATGCCACAAGTTGCGCCATCAAAGCCGACTTCTGAAGAAGTATAGCCAATATCGTTAATAACTTTACGCGTTAAATCTTCTAAATCGACCCATGCAGAAGTAGATATTTCACCCGAAATAATGGCTACGCCAGTTTTAACCATAGTTTCGCAAGCAACGCGCGCGTATTTGTCTTTGGCAATAATGGCATCAAGTACCGCATCAGAAATTTGATCGGCGATTTTATCAGGATGACCTTCTGATACAGACTCAGAAGTGAATAGTTGTTTGGACATAAATCCTCGGTAAAAATTGGGAAAACTTTTAATAAAGCTTAATAAGTTTAATTGTGCTAATTCTAACTTCAAATTTGAAAAAGGGAAAGTTTTTTTACGTCTAGATGGCTAAACAAAGTTAATATTGAAACTAAAAAAACACAGAAAATATAGCTGGTATTTTGTTAAAGTTCTTTTACTTCAATAGTTTGTTGCCATAAATTAGACATTGTTGCCGTTATTTCTATTGAAGGGGCTGAACTATAAAATTGTATTGAACCTTGTTGCGATTTTGCAGCTGATAATTCCTTAAGTATTAATTGCCGAACAAGTTCATCGGTAACTGCTTGTGAGGTTTCAATAATTTGCATGGCGGGATTAACTATCTTCTTTAATTGCGGCATCAAAAAAGGGTAATGGGTGCAACCTAGCACTAAGGCATCAACATTTGCAGCATTGAGTGGCGCTAAATATTTTTGTAATAGTTGATGGCATTCATCACTATTTTGTTGATTAAGTTCTATTAGCTCAACTAAGCCAGGGCAGGGCTGAATAATGGTTTCTATATTCTGCGCATGGGTATTAATTAACGATAAAAATCGAGTGTTTTCTGCGGTCGCTTTAGTAGTAAGAATGGCGACTTTTTTAGTTTTTCCATGAGTTTTACTATGAATAGCGGCAGGTTTTATTGCAGGTTCAACTCCGATAATTGGAATAGCGACCTTTTTTCGAATTTCATCAATAGCGTAAGCTGTCGCAGTATTGCAGGCAATAACAATCGCCTTCACTTTTTTCTCAAGTAAATAATCAACCATAGTTTGTACGCGCGAAATAATATCTTGCTGGCTTTTATCACCATAGGGCGCATAAAAGCTGTCAGCAATATATATAAGCCGTTCATTAGGCAAATTTTTCTGAATACATTTCGCTATAGATAAGCCACCAACACCAGAGTCGAAAATACCGATGGGAGCAGATACATTAGGTTTGAGCTGAATGTTGATTATTTTTTCATTTAGTTAACTTGTATAGCCAAATTTTATGGTGTTTGTGCTTATAAAAGCAAGTACAAATATAAAGTAAAGTATTTTATTTACTTAATTAGTGTTAGGTGTTAATTTTAAGGTGGATAAATAATTACCATGGTAAATAAAAGTGACTAGTGATGTTTCAATTCAGCGATTAAAGCAATTCCCACGATTAATGTGGATTTTATTGTTTGGATCTTTTATCACGCGTGGCAGTTATTACATGGTTTGGCCTTTTTTAGTGGTTATTCTTTATAAAAATTTCAATTTAAGTGCGACCGAAGTAGGCTTGATTTTATCAACGGCAGCAATTGTATCTGTATTTGTGAGCTTTATTGGTAGTACATTATCTGATCGTTTCGGCCGGCATCAGTTAATGTATGCGAGTGGTGTACTTTATATACTTTCGTTTTCATTGTTAGCCAATGTTAATTCTATTGAAGGTTATGCGGTGGTAATCACATTGTGTTCTATTGCTACTTCCATTTGGCGACCATTAACTTCAGCTTTAATTGGCGACATAATTGCAGAAGCTAAAACGCGAGAATTAGCGATGCAATCTTTGTATTTTGCCGTTAATGCAGGTTGCGCCGTTGGCCCTTTACTCGGTGTATGGTTTGGCGTTACGGGTGAACAATCAAGTTTTTATATTACCGCTGCCGCCTTTGCCTTTTTATTAGGATTATTAGCTTGGGGCTTTAATCATCAAAATAAAATTACCAAGGCAGAAGCTAAAAAAGAGCAAGGTTCACAAAAACTTGCCGCGAATAAAAGCGATCATAACTTCAAGCAAACAATGCGGGTATTAATAAAAGATAAACTATTACAGTGTTTAATTGCCGCAAATATTTTATGTATGTTCATTTATGCACAAATGGACAGCTCGCTTATTCAGTATTTAACACGCGCTAAAGTGCCAGATTTATTAACACTGGTTTCCTCAATGATTTTTACCAACGCGGTGGTGATTATTTCTAGTCAATTTATTCTATTAAAATTAATGGCGCGCTTGTCTATTATTCAGCGAATTCAATTTGGCTTGCTATTGTTAATGGTTTCTCAAATTTGGCTCGCTAACAATCCACTTACTTTATTTTGGGGTTGGATCGGTGCGATTGTAGTGATGAGTTTAGCTGAAGCGATCCTTTTTCCAACCATGAATATTCATATTGACCGCCTTGCGCCAGATCATCTCCGTGGTGCCTATTTTGGTGCAGCTTCATTTTATGATTTTGGTTTTGCAATTGCCCCCTTAGGTGGCGGCATTATTTTAGATCACTTTGGTGGTTTTTGGCTATTTACCGCTGGCGCCGTATTAACATTGTTGGTTATTTTTATGTACGCAATATTGGAAAAATTGCCTCGGCCTGATTTTGAACAGTTTAAAAAAATAGAGGCGACTGGAGAATAGTTAAAAGAGTGAAGTAACTTAAGAAAATAAAAAGAGGATGAAACTTCCAAGGTGCCGCAGCCAACTTCAGCCCTTGAACACCGTGTGCTCAAGGCGGAAATAGCGCACTCTCCGTAGGTTTCCCGATACGAGTCGGGCTTACGCAATAGAAAATGTTGTATTTCCTGAAATAAAACTTATCGGCTCAGGGACATAGTTAACATACAAACACCCCAGAAGAATCATCTTCAGTATAGCTAATTTTTTCGCTGATTTAACCTTTTAAAGCACTTTTTTGCTAATGGCTTGACTGTTCAGTTGTTTTTTAAACAATTATTGTTTGAATAATATCATTTGGCCTAAAGTTGGCTTATGTGTGTAGTCATTTATTCTGATTTTAAGCTGTTCACTTTGAATTTCAGCTAAAAGCAAAAGGCTTTTTCTGGCATCAATATATAGCCAGTGGTAGGATAGCGGCTAATTTATAGCAATTAATTACCGTATTTATGACAGACAACAGCGCAACAACTTCTCTTTATGATTTCCCTTCTTTACAAGCCATTATTACCTCTGAAGGTGTGCAGATGCATGCCAGTGAAGTTCATGGCGTTTTAGCCGGATTAATTTGCGGAGGGCTTGCTTTTGAAAACGCGCTTAATGACAAAAGTGAAGGTCATAGTTACCTTAATCTAATTACCGATTTACTTAACAATGGTGAAAAATTACCTTCATCAATAACCGATGCATTTACGGTGTTATATAGCCAGTTATGGCAGGCAATTTTGAATGATGATTTTTCATTTTCGCCATTAATTGCCGATGACGATGATACGTTAGAAGAGCGCAGTGTTGGGCTATGTCATTGGGTGCAAGGCTTTACTTTAGGTTTTGGTTTACAACAAAAAAACACCAACGATCTTTCAAAAGATGTGCAAGAAGTACTGACCGACTTTATTGAAATTGCCAATCTTTCTGATGCCATTGACGAAGATGAAGCAAGTGAACAAGCATTCTTTGAAATTGCTGAATATGTAAGAATGTCAGCCTTATTGTGTTTTTCAGAGTTAGGTGTGCCGCCAGAACAAGCGTCTACTAAAACTACAGTTCACTAACAATAGCTCACTAAGAAGCGTTTAAATCTTTGCTTTAATTTTAATATTTTCTGTATTTAAGAGTACTAACATGACCAATAAAAATAATATTGCCCAAACTTTATTACCTTTAGCTGAATTTACTCATCGCCGTGATCAATTTTTCGCACAAATGCCCGAAAATAGTATCGCGGTTATAAAAGCTGCTGGTGAAGTTACACGTAGCAATGATACTGAATACGCTTTTTGTCAGAATAAAAACTTTTATTATTTAACCGGTTTTAATGAACCTGATGCTTTGTTGGTGTTAGTGAAAGAAGATCAAAATAAAGGGTATCTTTTTTGTCGCGACAAAGATCCTTTAGCTGAAGTTTGGCATGGTCGTCGAGTTGGCGCTGAAAAAGCTAAAATTGATTATGGCTTCGATGATTGTTTTACCTTAGCCGAAATTGATAATGCTTTACCGCAATTATTAAAAAATAAAGCGCAGCTTTTATATTGCCAAGGTGAAAACCAAGCATTCGATTTAGAAGTGCTTAGTTGGTTAAAACAAATTAAAAAATTAGTAAAACAAGGGGCGAAAACGCCAGCACAAATTGTTGATTGTGCGCCGATAATTGCAGAGCTTCGTTTAATTAAAAGTCCGCGTGAAATAGACATCATGCGACAAGTAAACAAAATAAGCTGTGGCGCCCATCAACGAGCAATGCAAAAGGCACAAGCGGGTAAATTTGAATATCAAATTGAAGCTGAATTGTTACATGAATTTTCTCGACATGGTGCAAGGCATGCTGCGTATGCTTCAATTGTTGCAGGTGGCGACAATGCCAATATTCTTCATTATACCGATAATAATGATGCACTAAATAATGGTGACTTATTATTAATTGATGCGGGCGGAGAGCTTGCCGGTTATGCTGCTGATATAACTCGAACTTTTCCAGTAAATGGAAAATTTTCTGTTGAGCAAAAAACCTTATATGAACTCACCTTAACGGCACAAAATGCTGCGATTAATGAAGTGAAAGTAGGTAATACTTTTGCTGCGTTAAATACCTTAGTTAATGAAATTTTTACCGAAGGCTTACTCGAATTAGGAATTTTAACGGGCGATTTAAATACACTACTTGAAGAAAAAGCCTGTAAAAAATATTTTATTCATGGTTTAGGGCATTGGTTAGGGCTAGATGTTCATGATGTTGGCGATTATCAAGTGAAGATGGATCAAGGTCAGCTTAGAGAATTTGCCGCAGGTATGGTAATGACCATCGAACCGGGTTTATATATTCCACTTAATGATTATAGCGTTGATGAAAAATGGAGAGGTATTGGTATTCGTATTGAAGACAATATTTTAGTTACAGATCCTTCAACTAATGCGCTAGGTCATGAAAATTTAACTGAAAATGCGCCAAAATCAGTCGCAGATATTGAACAATTAATGGCGTAACTTACTCATTATGACCAAAACGGCAGAACGATTAACTAAAGCACTAGTACCTGAAGCAACGCTGCAAAAATTTGATGTGGTGATTTCTGGCGGCGGTTTGTCGGGCTGTTTAAGTGCACTCAGTTTAGTTAATTTAACGCATGCTGATGGTTCACCGCTGCGCATAGCAATTATTGAGTCAACAGCAATAAAGGAAGGTTTAGCACAAACGTTTGATGAAAGAGTGCTCGCCTTAGCGCACGGCACGGCCAATTATTTGCAGCAATTAGGTGCATGGCCGTTAATTAAGGCCAAAGCGTGTGCGATAAAAGATATTCATATTTCAGATCGCGGTCATTACGGAAAAGCGCGTTTAACTGCTAAAGATTATCAAGTTGACGCCTTAGGTTATGTAGTTGCTATGTCGGTTATTGGCGATGCGTTAGTGCAAAGCTTAAACGCTAAAACTCATACATCCAAAAATAGCCAAAACATAACATGGTTTACGCCAGATTCTATTAGCGAAATCGAATGGCAAGCAGAACAAGTAAATATCACGCTGTCATCAGCTCAAAAAATTAGCGCTTCATTATTACTCGCTTGCGATGGCGGTAATTCTACTTGTCGACAATTAGCCAAAATAAACATCAGCCAAAGTGATTATCAGCAGTCTGCAATTATTGCGAATGTTGCTTGTGAACATCATCATCACGGTAAAGCTTTTGAGCGCTTTACCGAACATGGCCCCATAGCCATGTTGCCAATGGTTAATTTTACCCGTAGTGAACATGATAAAAATAGCAAAGGACGTTGCTCATTAGTGTGGACTTTACCGCCCGAGCAAGCCGTAAAAATGGCTGCGTTAAATGACGATGATTTTGCCAAACAGCTTGAACAAAATTTTGGAACTTGGCTTGGCAAAATAGCCCATGTAGGTAAGCGTGATGTTTATCCGTTAACCCTTATTCAGGCCGCACAACAAACCTATCATCGCATGGCGCTTGTAGGTAATGCTTCACACACTATTCATCCTATTGCAGGGCAAGGCTTTAATTTAGGCGTGCGCGATGTAAAACAAATGGCCAATTTAATTGAAAAAGCATTAGCAAATAATGAAAATATTGGCTCGCTAGCTTTGCTAAATAACTATGCCCAAAAGCGCAGCCAAGATTTAAAACAAGTTATCGGTTTAACCGACTCGCTTGTTACCTTATTTTCAAATCAATTACCGCCATTAGTTGCCGGGCGTAACATTGGCTTAAAAGTTTTAAATTATGCTAAGCCCTTAAAAAATATAATTGTTAAAAAGACCATGGGTTATTGATTGTGTATTAGATACTGAAACAAGTTCAGCGTGACGTGGTGGTTATGCGCGTTATCATTACAGAGTGATCTATTTATTATACCGTCATCCTGACGAAGGTCAGGATCTGCTTTTATAACATTATAGAAATCGAATAAAGAAGATAAAGGAATATCTGATGAAAACACCTTGCGTTTATATTATAACCAATAAACCTATAGGCACATTGTATATTGGTGTAACGAGCAATTTATCGCAAAGAATAGAACAACATAAAAATGGATTAGTTGAAGGATTTAGTCAGAAATATAACCTGAAAAATTTAGTTTATTATGAACTGTTAGATACTCTGTACAATGCGATAGAAAGAGAAAAGCAATTAAAGAATTGGCGTCGAGAATGGAAAATAAATTTAATTGATGAATTTAATCCGCAGTGGAAAGATTTATCTTATGATCTTTAAATTATGAGATGCTGAAACAAGTTCAGCATGACGGGGTTAGTTCAGCATTACGGGGTTAGTTCAGTATGACAAGGACTCAGCATGACGGGGTTAATTCAGCATGCAGATTTAGTTCTAAATGACACTATGATTACCGTCATCCTGACGAAGGTCAGGATCTTTGATTGGCAAAAATATAAAGATTAGATGTTGAAACAAGTTAGTACTGAGATACTGAAACAAGTTCCAATGCTGATCGTTTAAGGTAAAACAGAGTACTTGAACGATCTTTTCAGTATGGCATATTAGTTTCCTTTTAAAGGAAACTAATCATGTTACGTGATGAATTATCGT
>Ga0316204_10010644_pt1 | contig 11777 bp, 10 predicted proteins | sample 6monrhotite_MG_2_FD_205661 | JGI IMG/M metagenome (GOLD analysis project Ga0316204, IMG submission 205661) | Microbial mat bacterial communities from mineral coupon in-situ incubated in ocean water Damariscotta River, Maine, United States -... | ecosystem: Environmental > Aquatic > Marine >...
TTTACGTTTAATACAGCTGGAGCCAAGCGCTTTGGTAATCATACGGCTAAAAATATAGGCAGGCCTTTTGCTATTCGGCTGGATGATGAAGTGATAAGCGCACCGCGTATTAATGGCGCGATTATGGGCGGCAGCGGCATTATTACCAATATAGGCACCACCATCGAGGCGCAGGAACTGGCAACCTTGCTAAAGTCGGGTGCTCTACCGGTTGAACTTACCGTTGAAACCCAAAAAACCGTTGGCCCGGATATGGGCAAGGACGGTGTTGATAAAGGCAAGATGGCAGCGGTTATCGGCTTTATCGGCGTGGTGATATTCATGGTACTTAGTTATGGCCGGTTTGGCTTGGCTGCAAATGTAGCGCTAATAACCAATCTTATTATGATTATGGGTATGCTTAGTGTTTTTCAAGCAACGCTCACATTGCCGGGTATTGCTGGCATTGTATTAACTATCGGTATGGCGGTTGACGCTAACGTGCTTGTATTTGAGCGTATTCGCGAAGAATACCGCAATGGTAAAAAGCCGTTTCAGGCTGTTGAGCAGGGCTATGCGCAGGCATTTTCCACAATTATGGATGCCAATATCACCACCTTTATAGCGGCGGCTGTACTTTATATATTGGGGTCTGGCCCCGTACAGGGCTTTGCTGTGACGCTGGCGATTGGTATTCTTACCTCAATGTTTACGGCGATATTGCTTACTCGTCTTGTTCTTACGGTTTGGCTCACGCGCGCGCGTCCGGCCAAGCTGCCAATTTAAGGAGAGAAGCATTATGTTGTTACGTCTGGTTCCTGAAAAAACCGATATTAAATTTCTTGCCATGCGTAAAGTTGCGCTAGCCTTCTCCGCAATTTTGCTGGTTGCTTCTGTAGCCTTGTTTTTCACACGCGGGCTGAATTATGGCATTGATTTTAAAGGCGGCGTAAATCTGTTTATGCATTCCACTAATGGAAACGCTGCAGATATCACCCGCATTCGTACCATCAGCGCTGCCAATGTTGTCGGCGAAGTGAAGGTGAAAGAATTTGGTGAAAACACCGAAGTGCTGATCAGTATCGAAAAGCAGCCCGGTGGATCAAAAGAGCAAAATGATGCTCTTAAGACAGTACAGGAAGCCTTGATTACTGCGATGCCTGAGTTGAGCTTTCAATCCTCCGAAGTGATTGGCCCTCAGGTTTCTGGTGAATTGAAGCGCGATGGTATGATTGCCATTACAATAGCGATCATCTTTGTGTTGATATACATTTGGTTCCGGTTTGAGTGGCAGTTTGGCTTGGGGGCTGTTGTGGCCTTGATGCATGATATTATACTCACGGTAGGTTTCTTTTCCATCACCGGGCTTGAATTTAACCTGTCTATTATCGCGGCTTTGCTAACAATTGTAGGCTACAGCCTGAATGATACGGTGGTGGTGTATGACCGGGTGCGTGAAAACGTGCGCAAATTCCGCAAGATGTCTATGGAAGACATGCTTGATTTGTCGCTTAATCAAACTTTGTCTCGCACAATGATGACCAGTGTGACCACGCTGGTAGCCTTGCTGGCGCTGTTCTTCCTTGGTGGTGAAGTATTGCGTGGATTTACTGACGCAATGATTTGGGGTGTTCTCGTAGGTACCTATAGTTCGGTTTTCGTGGCGTCGCCCATGCTTTTGATCTTCAAACTGAAGCGCGAATCTTTGTTGATGGATGATGAAAAGCATGACCCAACAGTAGATAAATCCAAACCAACACCGTTTGATCATTTTCAAGGGTAGGGCAGCCTGTGAGCCAAAGCTTTCAAACTGGCGGTATTTTTATGGAACAACAGGAAGATGAAGGCCTGCTGGTCGAAGGATACGGCGATGGTGGCTTTCGCTTTCTGGGACGGCGCGTCGAAGGCAGTGTGTTGGTTACGGAAACCGGTTTTTTCCCGGTTGATGCGATGCTGTCAGCCGCTTTAACGCCTGAACACTTTGAGGCACTATCTGAAAGCAAGCCTGAAATATTGCTGATTGGCACTGGTGAAAAAATGACGCTTTTACCAGCAGGCCTTCGTAAATGGCTTCAATCCTCTGATATGGGGTTTGAGCTGATGGATACCGGCGCGGCTGCACGTACTTTTAATGTACTGCGTATGGAAGATCGCCGGGTTGCTGCTCTTTTAGTGCAGGTTCCTTAATGTTTAGCTTGGTCTGATATTGCTCAGGTTCGGCAATTTGCCTGATTATCTGCTCGGCCTGTCGCAAAAGGCTGTGATGAAGGCGCGCGGGGGCGCATCGTTGATCACAGAAATGTGACAGGCTGGAACAAGGTACACAAAACATAGTTTCCATCGAACCTGTCCGGTTACATTTAGGCAGTATATGGAGGTTTATCATGCGCTTCACTCAGAAATTTTCTCGTTCAGCCATGGCTGCGGCCGGGGTTTCCTTTGCTGCTATTGTTGCCGTGGGGCTACCTGGCTCGGCGGCTTATGTTGACGATGAACCAAGCAAAGACGAAAAAGAGGTAAAATCAAAAACTAAAACCATTAAGATTATTCGTTCGGGCAAACCTATAGTGATTGAGCGTAGCGGGGGTCATTATGTTCTTAAAAGCAAGGACCACGACCACGAAACCCAAGAACATGAAGGTGATGAACACAATCATAATGGTTATAAAAAGCATGGTAGCCGGTCATACAGTTTTACCATCGATAATGATGACGGTGGGCAAGATGAGGCGCTGGAACGCATTCAGGCATCGCTTGAAAAGGTCGAAAAGCGCTTGAAGAAAGCCAGAAAAAAGTCTGAAAAGGCAGCGCTTGAAGCTGCTCGAGATGGATTGAAGACAGCTATCGAAGCTCTTAAAATGGGTGGCCATAACACCGGGCACCAGATGGTGTTTGACGGTGGGCACAAAGACATGGCCTTTCTGGGTAGCGGTTTGTCGTCAATGCGTGTGGAAATAGACGGTGAGCTTACAGACCTTCGGGAAACAATTCGCGCCGCACTGAAAGACAGGGCTGTTGACGGTGGTATTCACCGGGAAATGGACCGGGACGGCACCATACGTATTTTACGACTGGGCGACGGTATGCACAAAAGCCATAAGTTTTCTGGTAGTGACAAAGAGTATCTGGAAGCTTTAAAGCGCGCCGAAGAAGAGCTCAGAAGTGCTCGTGAAAAGCTGGAAAAGCGGCTAGCAGACAAAAAATCAGACGACGATAACGACGATTAATTTCAATTACCGGATACCAGATAAAAGAGGTGGCGATTGCTGCCTCTTTTTTTGTGAGCATATACTTCACACAAGTGTGAGAAAATGCTGCTTGCCTAAAATGCAATAGTATAGCATTCTGGCAATTGTAGCATTTACGATTGTTGAACCAGCTTCAGGATTAAAACGCTTGTGCGATATTTAGGGACATCATTGGTGGCTATTGTTTTTGTTGGCGGGGCAGCTGTTGCTGTTACGGGCGGCGAAAATGATTATGAGCCGCCGAAGTCACTTGATAGCATCGGCTCCATGTTTTTGGATACTAACCGCGATATTGAGCTCGCTAAGGGCGAAATAGAAGTTTCTGGCTGCACATCCAACAAGCATAATCAGAATGTTCAAGGTGCAGCCTTGCTTGTTGTGTTACCTGAAAAGGCCATAGGCGGGCAAGCGCTACCAAAACTGCCGTATACAAAAACGGCAGGTGATGCAGTGAGAGCGGTCGAGCCAAAGCCTGCGGCCACAGCGCTTAAGGGCGCTCATTAAATAACTCTCACGCCGGTCGTCAGTAATTGATCACCCTAGATCTCCAAATAGAAACCACATCTCACCATTATGGCCGCTTTAGGTTTGTTTTGTTTCGGCATTTCGCGCAATAGTATTTCAAAATATACTTGAAACCATTCCGATCATTGCGCTTTGATTGGAATTCGCCTAGAAAACCGCGAAGACTTAACTTACATTTATACCAGTCAATAAGCGCTAACCATTTGAGTAATATTATGAGCCAAGCTGAATTTTACCGTGTACGTCGATTGCCCCCTTATCTTTTTGCCGAAATTAACGGGATGAAGGCAGATGCAAGGGCGCGAGGCGAAGATATTATTGATTTGGGCATGGGCAACCCCGACCTGCCGACTCCGCAGCATATTGTTGATAAAATGAAAGAAAGTATCGACGATAAAACAACGCATCGGTATTCGATGTCGCGCGGTATCCCGGGGTTGCGCAGGGCGCATGCGGCTTATTACAAGCGGCGCTTCGGTGTGGATATTGACCCGGAGACAGAAACAATTGTTACGCTGGGATCAAAAGAAGGGCTGGCAAATTTGGCGCAGGCTATTACGGCGCCGGGCGATGTGATTTTGTCTCCCAATCCCAGTTATCCAATTCACCCTTACGGGTTTATGATTGCGGGGGCATCTGTACGACATATGCCGATGGGACCGGGCTATGGTTTTATGAAAGAATTAGCACATGCGGTGCAGCACAGTGTACCAACCCCCAGTGCGGTTATTCTGTGTTATCCGTCAAATCCGACGGCTGAAGTGGTTGACCTGAATTTTTACCAGGAAGTAGTGGATTTTTGCCGCGATAAAGGCATTTGGATACTGTCTGATTTGGCATACGCCGAGATTTATTTTGACGGTAACCCGCCGCCTTCCATTTTGCAGGTGCCGGGGGCGCGGGATATTGCTGTTGAATTTACCAGCATGTCGAAAACATATTCCATGGCGGGCTGGCGCGTTGGTTTTGCTGCAGGTAACAAAGAGCTTATCGGCGCACTGGCGCGGGTGAAAAGCTATCTGGACTACGGTGCTTTTACACCTATTCAGGTGGCGGCAGTGGCGGCGCTGAACGGTCCGCAAGACTGCGTTGAACTGCACCGCAATACCTATAAGTCCCGCCGCGATGTGTTGATTGCAGGCTTGGCAGCCGCCGGGTGGGAAATTCCCAGTCCTAAAGCAACCATGTTTGCCTGGGCACCATTGCCGGAAGAATTTGAAGAAATGGGTTCAATGGAGTTCGCCAAGTTGTTGATGCAACATGCTAAAGTGGCTGTATCACCGGGTGCCGGGTTTGGTGAATACGGCGAAGGGTTTGTGCGCATCGGCTTGGTAGAAAACGAACAACGCATTCGTCAGGCTATTCGCAATATTAAGAAATTCATGTCCGAGAAGGACAAGCATATTGCTGATTGGCGTGCTAAAAAGGTCTAGGGGCAGGACCCTGATTATCAGTTGATTGTAATTTGGACTATTTCATGAGTGATGCAGATAAACCCCTTCGTATAGCTATCGCGGGCCTTGGCACTGTTGGTGTAGGCGTTATTAAAATTCTGGAGCAACATACCGGTTTGCTTGGTGCACGCGCAGGGCGGCACATTAGTATCAGCGCTGTTTCAGCGCGTGACAGGGGCCGGGGCCGGGGTGTTGATATTAGCAGATACGGCTGGTGCGATAATGCAGTTGAGCTTGCAGCCCGCACTGACGTTGATCTGGTGGTCGAACTTATTGGAGGCAGTGATGGCCCGGCGCTGGCTTTGGCGCGTGAAACGCTGTCGGCTGGCAAGCATTTTGTAACCGCCAACAAAGCGTTGATTGCAGTACACGGCAAAGAATTGGCGTTGTTGGCTGAAAAAAATAACGCCTCCCTACAGTTTGAAGCAGCCGTTGCGGGCGGTATTCCTATCATTAAAGCGTTGGCTGAAGGGCTGGCGGGCAATGATGTGTCGGGTTTGCACGGTATTTTGAACGGTACCTGTAATTATATTCTAACGCGGATGGAGCGCGAGGGTCTGTCATTTGGCGAAGTGCTGGAAGATGCACAGCGACTGGGCTATGCGGAAGCGGACCCCACCTTTGATATCGACGGTATTGATACTGCACACAAAACGGCAATCCTTGCTGCGCTGGCCTTTGGTATAGCCCCTGATATGGAAAACCTGCCAACAGAAGGCATACGCACCATTGCGCCGGTTGATATTGATTATGCCAAGGAGCTTGGGTACCGTATCAAGCTGCTGGGCGTGGCACGCAAAACAAACGACGGCGTTGAAACACGTGTGCATCCTGCAATGGTACCACTTTCGGCGCCGCTTGCAGGGGTGATGGACGCCGTGAACGCCGTTGTGGTGCAGGGCGACTTTGTAGGCCAAACAGTGTATGAAGGGGCGGGCGCTGGCGAAGGCCCCACGGCATCTGCTGTTGTGGCAGATATTATCGATATTGCACGCGGCAACAGCTATCCGCCGCTGGGTGTGCCGGTTTCCGCTTTGCAGAAATTACCGGCGATTCCCTCTGAAAGCCATATGGGCACCTATTATATTCGGCTGCGAGTGGAAGACCGTCCCGGTGTAATGGCAGATATTACTGCTGAACTTGCGCACGAAAATGTTTCGATAGAAAGCATGTTACAGCGCGGAAAAGCGCCAGATGGCGGCGTTTATATCATCATGACCACCCATCACACAGTTGAAGCTGCAGTGCTAACTACACTCAATCATTTTACTCAGCTGGAATGTGTGCTAGAGACCCCGACAATGCTACGAATTGAAGCGTTCTGATAAGGGAGCACACATATGTCGTCAGAGTTTCTCAACCGGATGCTGGTACTTGAAGTTGTTCGGGTAACAGAAGCCGGAGCCATTGCCGCATCAAAATGGAATGGTCGGGGAGATGAAAAAGCCGCTGACGCTGCCGCAGTTGAGGCAATGCGCAAGGCATTTAATAAAATTCCAATTGATGGCACTGTTGTAATCGGTGAAGGCGAACGCGATGAAGCGCCGATGTTGTATATCGGTGAAAAGGTTGGCGCTGGCGGTCCCAAGGTTGATATCGCGCTTGATCCGCTTGAAGGCACTACAATATGCGCCAAGGCAATGCCAAACGCACTTGCTGTACTCGCTATTTCGGCTGATAACGGCCTGTTGCATGCACCTGACGTTTATATGGACAAAATCGCTGTTGGCGGCGGTCTGCCGGAAGGCGTGATTGACCTGGACGCTACGCCGACCGAGAATGTGCGCGCCGTTGCTGCCGCTAAAGGCAAATCAATTAACGAAACAATGGTGTGTGTGCTTGATCGGCCGCGTCATCAGAAGCTGATAGCGGAACTGCGCGAAGCGGGTTGCGGTGTGTCTTTGATTGGTGACGGCGATGTTGCCGGTGTTATTGCTACAACTGACGCCAAAACAGGTATTGACCTCTACATGGGGTCTGGCGGCGCGCCTGAAGGTGTTTTGGCTGCTGCTGCACTGCGCTGTATTGGTGGCCAGATGCAGGGGCGCTTGCTGTTCAGAAACGACGACGAACGGGCGCGGGCGCATAAATGGGGTATCACCGACCTTAACCGTAAGTATTACCTGATGGACCTTGCGTCTGGCGATGTGATTTTCGCTGCAACCGGCGTGACAGAGGGATCATTGTTGGAAGGTGTTCGGGTTACGGAAGATGGTATTTCTACCGAAACACTAACCATGCGGTCCAAAACAAAAACGATTCGCCGTATTCGTGCTATTCACGGACTTGGCGGTACATGGTAAGGCCCAGGTGAACACAGCAGACACAGATAACAACACGGCGGACGCTCTTTTAGGGGTCCGCCGTTCTGCATTGGGGCAACGCTGGGAAGCCCGCCCCTTTGTGCCCCGTCAGGCAGAAGCCATTGCTAATCAGCTTGGTGTAACCATGACGGTGGGCCAGCTTATATCGGGACGCGGCATTGCCATTGAAGATGCAGATGCCTTTTATAACCCGTCCCTAAAAGATAGTTTACCAGATCCTTCCAGCATTTTGGATATGGATACAGGTGCCGCGCGTATTATAGCGGCGATTAAAGCAGGCGAAGAAATAGCCATTTACGGGGACTATGATGTAGACGGCGCAACGTCGGCTGCGGTGCTATATCGTTATCTGACGGCTGTGGGCGCACGGGTACGTATTTATATTCCGGACCGCATGCGGGAAGGCTACGGCCCGAATGCAAATGCACTGTTGGGCCTTAAAAAAGACAGCGTTAGTCTGGTGATCACTGTTGACTGCGGTATCTTGTCGTATGAGCCGTTGCAGGCCGCTCAGAATGCAGGGCTGGATATTATTGTGGTAGACCACCATAAAGCCGAAGCAACGCTGCCAGCGGCTGTTGCGGTGATTAACCCCAATCGGCTGGATGATACGAGTGGGCAAGGGCAACTGGCGGCCGTGGGGGTTTCGTTCCTTCTGGCAGTGGCTATTAACCGGATGCTGCGGGAAGCCGGGTATTTCACCGGAGATATGAAAGAGCCTGACCTGCGCACGCTACTGGATATCGTGGCACTGGGTACAGTGGCAGATGTGGTGCCGCTAACTGGTGCGAACCGTGCCTTGGTGGCGCAGGGCCTGAAGGTAATGGCAGGCAGGCGCAATGTGGGGCTTACTACGCTTGCAGATGTAGGGCGTATTTCCGAGGCACCAACAGCGTATCACGCCGGGTTTATTCTTGGGCCACGTGTGAATGCAGGCGGTCGTGTGGGTGAAAGCCACTTGGGTGCGATGTTGCTCACGTGTGACGATCCTGTTGAAGCCCTTAAAATTGCCGAGAAACTTGATAAATATAACGATCAGCGCCGCGCTGTTGAGGCCGAAGTATTGGAAGCCGCTCTTGGTCAGCTGGAAGCCCGTTACGGCGTGGAGGGTACCCCTGATACCATCACTGTAGCTTACGGCGAAGGATGGCATGCAGGGGTGATTGGCATTGTCGCCAGCCGGTTGAAGGATAAATACGGACTTCCAGCTTTGGTGTTGGGCAGTGAAGGGCCGGGATCGGCAGAAGCCAAAGGGTCGGCGCGCTCAATCACAGGAGTGGACTTGGGTGCAGCGGTGATAGAAGCCGTGCAGAAAAAACTGCTTATTAAGGGCGGTGGGCACGCGATGGCGGCAGGACTAAGCGTTGCACCAGACAAAATTGATGCATTAACCCAATTCTTGCAAGATCATCTGCGCAGCCAGGTGGCGCGCGCACGCGAGAGCAAAACCTTGAAAATTGATGCCGTAGTGGCGCTTTCCGGGGCCAGCACCTATTTGATCGACCAGATTGAAAAGGTGGGGCCGTTTGGGGCAGGCAATCCGGGGCCGCGCTTTGTTATTCCTGAACTAGATCTGTTGAAGGCCGACCGCGTGGGGCAAAACCACTTGCGTTGTATTTTCAAGTCAAAAGCGGGAAAATCGATCAAGGCGATGGCTTTTCGGCAAGCTGATGAGCCAATGGGGCATTTGCTAAGAACAGGGATTGGGCGGCGGTTTCATATTGCTGGAAAGCTGAAGAAAGACACGTGGGGCACCACGCCCAAGGCGGAAATCATGCTGGATGACGTAAGCCTTGTAGGTGCGCCGTAGCGATAATATCGGGGCGGGTCAAAATTATTGTAAAAATAGGTTGACCGGGCGCGGCCCTACCGGTATTCAGGCCCCCGTTAAGCGAGATAGATGGTCCCTTCGTCTAGTGGCCTAGGACGCTGCCCTTTCACGGCGGAAACACGGGTTCGAGTCCCGTAGGGATCACCATCCTCGCATTGAACACCCTTTAGCCTGCCGGCCAATATGCAGGTTAAATTTGTGACGGTCCCTTCGTCTAGTGGCCTAGGACGCTGCCCTTTCACGGCGGAAACACGGGTTCGAGTCCCGTAGGGATCACCACCAAAGAAAGCCTCGCTTAATGCGGGGCTTTTTTGTTGCACCCAGTATTTGTCACAGAGTAACTTGTAGTCTCTGAAGCTGGCGGATTTACCCAACTTGAAATCGAGCCTTGCATCCTGTAATGAAGGTTCAGATACATGCGATTGGGGACGTTATGCATAAAGAAATGACCGCGAAAGAGGCTCTTGGATGTTTGGGGTGTCTGGCCGACTATGGTCTGGATAATATCCAGAGCCAAATTACAAGCGGAACAGCAACAGCCGAACAATTAGAAAAAATGACAGCTTCAAGAAATGAGGCTGTTCAAATTTTGATGGCCGCACTATCACCAGTTTCGGAGCAGCCGAAGCTCTCGCTAGTAAAGCCTTAATGTATTTGAATTCAATGCTTTAACTGCTGTTCGCTCGAGTTCACCCTGGGTGTCACGTCGCGTGTCACGCGCACTGTCCTTTCTTTAATTCACCTTGTGATGGAGCTTATTTACCCTGTTTGCTCTGGCGATGATGTGTGCTTGCGCTTCTGCGCCGGTACCGTGTCCGATTGCTGCCAGACCCAGCGCCTTGTTCGCCGTTACCTGTGATCTTTGCTTAAAAGTTAAGGATCGAGAGATGATGCTAAAAAACAAAGTGGTGATTATTACCGGAGCCAGTTCAGGAATTGGCTATGCTGCGGCCAAGCTATTTGCTCGCAAAGGCGGTAAATTGGTACTGACGGGCAGACGAAAAGAGTTGTTGGACGGCCTTGCCGCTGAAATAACCCAAATAGGTGGACATGCTACGGTTAAGGCTGGCGATGTGCGCGATGAAAGCCATGCCAAAGCACTGGTGGAATGTGCACTTGATACCTACGGCGGCCTGAACGCGGCCTTTAATAATGCCGGCATTATTGGCGTAGGTAAGGCGCTGGCTGAAATGTCGCTCACGGAATGGCGGGAAACATTGGATGTAAACCTAACCAGTGCATTTTTGGCAGCCAAATATCAGATGCGGGTAATGCTGAAACAGGGCAGAGGGTCTATCATTTTTACGTCAAGCTTTGTTGGTCATACCGTTGGCCTGGCTAATCATTCAGATTATGCCGCAAGCAAGGCTGGTTTGCTGGGGCTAAGTAAAGCACTTGCTGCTGAGGCGGGGCCGCGAGGTGTTCGGGTGAACGCTCTTTTGCCGGGTGGTACAGATACACCGATGAATTTCGCAAATAACCCGGACGCCGGACCAGAAGTGCAGGCGTTTGTGAATAATATACACGCACTGAAGCGCATGGCATCCCCAGAGGAAATTGCTATGTCGGCCTTGTACCTTGCCGGTGATTCGTCATCATTTGTAACAGGAACGGCACTGTTAGCTGATGGCGGTGCCTCTATAACTGTAACCTGATCTAAGGCGCAGAATAGTAGCGCATGCAGCCGGGCAGTTAAGCTCGGCTGCACTTTGGTGCAGAACCATGTCAAAGTGGGTTTTTTATAGGAAAAAGAGGTATCCTACGAAGGCGCTAACGGCGGCGATGTTCAGGGCGCTGGTTAGGCTCGAAATATTTTGATTATTATTTTTCATTTTTTTATCTTTTTATTTTTGATTGCTGTCGTGTTTGAGGGGCTTATGTGGGAGGCTGTTCTGTAATTAAAAGGGCAGCTTGATTATGGCTGCGCTGCGTTGGGCGCATGGCTGAGTTATTGATTTTATTTTTATTGCAAACTAAAATTATTTTAACTTCATTAAAAACAATTAGTTATAATATTTTAACAAGGTATTTGATTAATCTTAGGTGTGCTTTTAGGGGCTATATACAGAGGAATATGAAGATCAAATTTCTGTGTTAATGGTCTTACAGTATGAAACTGCTGCATAGTTCGGAGAATTGAACAGCGATATATAAAACCTTAAAAAGGCGAAATCATGTTTGCATTTAACCCAAAAAACCTTGTTAAATTTGGTGCGCGTATTCTGTCCATGCTGGCCCTTTGTGGAGCAGGGTTGGGCTGGCAAGGCACCTTGGCACACGCTGAGGATCAAAGGGCCAGCACCAGCCGCACGCTCGCAGATGATATTTCCTGGGTTAAGGTAGCGCCAGGGAGGTCACTTGCCGCAGTTAAGGGTAACTTTAAAACCGGTGCGCACGTGAAGCTGATTAAATTTGA
>Ga0316204_10010645_pt1 | contig 11777 bp, 9 predicted proteins | sample 6monrhotite_MG_2_FD_205661 | JGI IMG/M metagenome (GOLD analysis project Ga0316204, IMG submission 205661) | Microbial mat bacterial communities from mineral coupon in-situ incubated in ocean water Damariscotta River, Maine, United States -... | ecosystem: Environmental > Aquatic > Marine >...
CCACGAACGGACCAGTCAGCCTGCTGATTGCCGATTTTACCACGGATGGCGCGTTGCGAGGCTATGCCCGCTATGATGCCGAGGCTGTGGCCAAAGCAGAATCTGAAATGGCTATTTCTTCACCTGTTCCCCGATTGATGGGCGCGGGCCATCTCGCCTTTACCGTGGATCAGGGGGCGGACATGGAAAGCTATCAGGGTGTTGTTGCTGTTGAAGGCGCAACCCTGGCGGATTGCGCCCACGAATATTTGCGCCAGTCCGAACAGCTATCGGCTGCTGTGCGAGTAGAAGTTGGTAAGGTTGACGGTAACTGGCGCGGTGGTGCTGTTATGTTAGAACAACTGGCGGGTGCCCCCGCTGATGGCCGCACCGAAGAAGATGCCGAAGATGACTGGCGTCGGTCGCTGGCATTGCTTGGCAGTGCCACGTCAGAAGAAATGCTGGATGTTGATCTTGCAGGTGGTGCCCTGCTTTTTCGCCTGTTCCATGAAGATGGTGTGCGTGTTTACGATCCCATGGCCCTGCAGGCCCGGTGTCGTTGCAGCAAGGAGCGAATGGAAACTGTTCTGGCTTCTTTCAGCGAAGAAGATTTGCAGTCCATGGTCGTTGATGGTCAAATCTCTGCGACCTGTGAATTCTGCAACGCCGAATATACATTTCAGCCGGATCAACTGGCAGGTCGTCTGGCAGGTCAGGCGAAATAGCGTTTCTGGTTGAAGATTACAAGGGGAAGACGATGCTCTCACGGTTTATACGCAAGGCACGGATTATTCTGGCCTTAGGCGTCGTCGGTGTCTTTGTTGCTGGATGTGAAACTCCGGCCCCGGGTCCACAGTTCCCTGACCTCACCTGGGCGCACCTGAAGCCTCTGTCCTTCAAGGCTGGTAGCGTTGAGATCGTCGATGAATATACCGCGCCCCTGAAATCACCCAATCTGGATCACGAATTCCCTGTTATCCCCGAGGCTGCCCTGCAGCGCTGGACGTTGGACCGGATCAATGCCGGTGACGGGACCTACCGCAAGGTTCGTGTGATTATCCGCGACGCCAGTGCAGTTGGCATCCCTCTGAAAACAAAAGATGGTGTCCAGGGGCTATTCTACAAGGAACAGGCCTTCCGTATCGACGCCGCCCTTGAAGCCGTCATTGAGGTTCGCAATGATCGCGGGTTTGTCCAGTCCACGGCGCTGGCCCGTGTCAAACGCTCACGAACAGTGCCGGAAGAAACTTCGCCCAATGATCTCGACAGGTTATATTTCAGTTTGCTCGAAGCGCTGATGAAAGATTTCAATAGCCGAATGGAGTTGGAAATCCGCACTCATATGAGCAAGGACCTGTACTAAGGTTTATTCGGTTATTCCTGACTTCATCTGCTCAATAGTCGGGTTTTTGTCCGCCAAAAACGGCAAACATCTGGTTTTTGTAATAGATGTCCACATCGTGGAAACCGGCATTGCGAAGCCATTCGTGCTGGTCATAGACGTAACTGTCGTGATCATCAGCCATACGTTCCAGCGATGCTGCAATCGCTTCTTCATCGGCACCGGCATTCCGGCAGTCCTCAGTCCAGAACGCGCGATAGGTATCCCGCAGGTTTTCGGTCGGGGCCTTGATCCTGTCTGCGATGACAAAAAAGCCACCTGAATTGAGACGTGAATACAGCGTCCGAAACAAGGCGCGTTTGTCGATTTCGTTCAGGTGATGCACAGACATGGCCGTGACAATCAGATCGTATTTCCCCGGCGGATCTGTACGGACGTAATCTGCCTGCAGCCAGGTCAGCTGGCTGTCTGATTTTTGCAGCCGTTCCCGGGATTTCTCCAATAGATATTCGTTTGTATCAATCAGGGTGATCCGGGCCTTCGGGTAACGGTCGAGGACCAGGGCCGACAGAAATCCGGTTCCAGCACCAAGGTCGGCGACCGAAATTTCCTGTGTCGGATCAAAGGGAATGACCCGCAACAAGACTTCGTACAGATCAAGGGCACAAGGCAGGCGTTTCAGGTGTTCCCTGTCCGTGTCACTTGCAACCGCGTTGATGATTTCCTTGATGTTCATGGTCGGGGCTGGTCCGGATCAGGGGCTTTCGGCGTGGTCCATCAGACGTCGGAGGAAGTCTGTGCATTCGTCGATCTGGGACAGGGCGATGAATTCATTGGGCTTGTGGGCCTGGGCAATATCGCCAGGACCGCAAACAACGGTTGGTACACCGGCCTCCTGAAAAATACCGGCTTCGGTACCATAGGCCGCCGTATAGGTCTGATTGGCGCGGGCCAGAGCCATCACCAGTGTTTCGGCAGGTGATCCGTTTTCCGGCACCAGGCCGCGCACTTTGGCCCGGATTGTGGTTTCTATGTTGGCTTCGTCCGATACAGCCTTCATTTTTGGCAATACGGTGTTGAGAGCAAAATCGTTGAAGCGGTCAACAATGGCAGCCGTATCGGTGCCGGGGATGTCACGAAATTCCCAGACAAACTTGCAGTCGCGCGGAATAATATTCAACGCAGTGCCGCCATTGATCGTGCCGATTTGCACGGACGTATAAGGCGGGTCAAAGCGACTGTTCGGTTCCGGGTTGGCCTTGAATTCTTCGGCCAGTTGATTGAGGAAGCCGATTAATTCAGCGGCATAGACGATGGCGTTTACACCTTGATGAGTGGCGCTGGAATGGGCTTCAAGGCCAGTCACTGTGGTGAAGAAGGAATTGATGCCCTTGTGGGCGTTGACGACGCGCATGCTGGTGGGCTCGCCGACAATGGCGGCTTTGGGGCGCATGCCTGGAATACTGATGCTGGGCACCAGACCATGGGCGCCGATGCAGCCCACTTCCTCGTCGTAGGAAAAAGCCAGGTGTAGCGGAATTTTGAAATTCCGGTTTTTCATTTCCGGCACCAGAGACAGAACTATGGCGATAAAGCTTTTCATGTCCGACGTGCCGCGACCAAAAATACGATCCCCTTCAATATGGGCCGCAAAAGGTGGCGTGTCCCAGTTCTGACCATCGACCGGCACAACATCTGTGTGGCCCGACAGCACAACACCGCCATCGCATTTTGGGCCGATTGTTGCGTAAAGGTTCGCTTTGTGACCGGTGTCGTCGTGGATCAAGTCGCTGTCGATACCGTGGCCGGATAGATAGTCGCGGACGAAATGGATCAGTTCCAGGTTCGAATTCCGGCTGGTGGTATCAAACGCAATCAGGCGTTCAATCATGGCGATGGGGGAGTATTCTTGATCAGGCATGCGTCTCTCTTTCAGGATTTGGCGCACGATACATCCGCCAACCAGATGCGTCCAGCAGCGGGCCCGGTAGTTTCTTCTTGAATTGAGCCAGGCGCGTCGCTATATCATTAAAGTTATTCAAACGATTGACCTAATTATTGGGTGCGACCTGACGTGAGTGATAAATCCGGAGATCCAGTAGAAGTGCCAGAGGCTGCAACAGTGCCGCCCATGCGCCGTGGACGCCCGCCTAAAGGTAATTCTGCCGAGGGTCGGGACAAGCTGCTTGAGGCCGCGACCCTGCTTTTCTCCGAACAGGGGCTGGACAGTGTCTCAACCCGTCAACTGGCAAAATCTGCTGGTGTTAACCTGTCGGCGATCACCTATCATTTTGGGGGCAAGGAACAGCTTTACGAGGCTGCAATCCAGAAAGCCATTGATGATCTGGCGCATCACAGAGAGGCCGTGATTGCCCATCTGGAAAGAATGCTGACGCAGGCCAATGGAGATCGACAGGTTTTGGCGGCGTCAATCCGGGCTTTCCTGCATGGCTTCGTCAAAGTTCTTGTCCGGGACTATTTTCCGGTTATGGCAATCCGACTGATTATGCGCGAACTCCACCATCCAACGCTGGCCTTTGACCAGTTGATCGAACGTCATATCAATCCGGTACAGGACGCTATTGCAAAACTGTCGGCCGTTGCCCAGGGACGCGACATGGACGATCCGGAGACCCGCCTTCTGGGAATTTCCGTCACCAGCCAAATTCTGATGCTGGGTATTATGCAGCCTGTCATCCTGGCCCGCATGGGCTGGACATCCTACGCGGCGGAAAACGCTGATATTCTGATTGCATCAGTAACAACATCGATATTGCGTCTGCTCGGATTGCCCGATCAAACAGACCCTGAAGAAGAGAGCTGAATTTATGCAAACGAAACACCTGAAAGTTTTGTTGCCGGTATTAATACTGGCCGGTGCGATCGGAACAGCCTTGTTTCTGTACGCGACGAAATCGGAAATCACGCCTGAACCTGCAAAGGAAAAGTCCTGGACCGTGGCTGCGACGACCGTTGTTGTCGCCGATTATGCGCCGGAACTGAAACTTTTTGGCCAGTTGGTCGCCGGGCGCGAAACGGAATTGCGTGCTCTGGTGGTCGGACCTGTCGTCAAAACGGGTGAAAACTTTGTTGAAGGCGGAACTGTCAGGGCTGGTGAGTTATTGCTGGAAATCGATCCGTTTGATTACCGCGCAACTCTGGATGAGCGCCAGGCCCAACTGGCTGAAGCGACTGCGCGGAAAACAGAAATAACAGCCCGGCGGCAATCTGAAATTGATGCCCTGAAACAGGATCAGAAACAGCTTGATCTGACCATGCGGGATTACGAGCGCATCAAGGAATTGCAGAAAAAAGGTACCGTGTCGAACAAACGATTTGATGATTCGCGCATTGCCGAAAGCCGCCAGAATCAACTGGTTTCAACACGTAAAAATGCCATCGCGGCACTATCAGCCCAACTGGATCAGCAAGCCGCTTCGATCCGGCGGCTGGAAGTCGGTGTGCGTCGTGCCAAACGCGACCTGGCCAGAACCCGACTGACGGCTCCCTTCAGCGGATTTTTGCTACAGAAAAATGCAGAAGTTGGCAAACGACTGTCCCTGAACGACCCCATCGTCAAACTGGTGGAGGCTGAAAACATGCAGGCCCGGTTCCATGTTTCCAGCGGCCAGTACGGGCGTCTGGTCGCGGGAGGTGGTCTGAACGGGCGCAAGGCAGAAGTTGTCTGGCGGGCCGGAGATCGGCGTTTTACCTATCAGGCAATCGTTGATCGAGCCGGAGCCAGCATTCAGGCGGCCAGTGGCGGGGTGGATATCTACGCGCGTTTGCAGGGGAGCGGTATTGATCAGCCGCTGCGACCAGGTGCCTTTGTCGAGGTGACTGTGCAGGATTTCAATTTCAAAAATGTCGTACGCGTGTCTGAAACCGCCTTGCACGTTGATACGGTTTTTGTAGTCAAAAATGGCCGACTTGACCCACGAAAGGTCGAAGTAGCCGGACGGGCCGGTGATGAAGTGTTACTGCGTGGCCCCTTGAAGGATGGCGATCAGATTGTGACGACCCGTTTTGCCGAAATGGGCCCCGGCATGATGGTTGAGGTGCACTGATCATGTTTTTGAAACAGCTTATTTCCCTGTTCACACATCATCGCAATGCGTCAAACCTGTTGATGATTCTGATGTTGGGGATTGGCGTCTTTTCGATGACCAAGATCAACACACAGTTTTTCCCGACCCTTGGCCTGGATATCATCACCATCTCCGTGCCCTGGTCCGGTGCCTCGGCGGAAGATGTTGAGGGTAACATTATTGAGCCGATTGAACCCGAAGTCCGGTTTCTGGATTCGGTCAACAAGGTTTCCTCTTTTGCCAGCGAAGGGATTGGCACCATTGTCATCGAATATGTTGATGGCGCTGATATGCAGACCGCACTGTCCAATGTGGAGTCCGCTGTTGCCCGGATTACGACTTTGCCGGAAGGCAGTGAACGTCCGGTCATCGCTCGCGTCGTCCGTTATGATACGATCTCGCGTATTTCTCTTTCCGGCCCGTATTCCGAAGCCGCTCTGAAGGCCCTGGCCAAGAAAATGCGGGATCAGTTGCTGGATCGCGGTATTGCCCAGGTGACCCTGACCGGATCACGGGATGAAGAGGTCTGGGTAGAGGTTGAACCGTCAATGCTGCGTCGGCTTGATCTGACACTGGGGGATATCGGTGCACGTATTTCCTCAAGTTCCCAGGACATGCCTTCAGGAACGCTGGAGGGTAGTTCTGAAGCCCAGATTCGCAGCCTCGGTCTTGCCAAACAGGCGGAGAGTATTGCAGATATTGAAATCCGCTCGCTGGAAAACGGAGAAAAAATACTGCTTGGCGACGTGGCGACCCTTCGTGACACCTTCGAGGAAGGTGGCATCAAAGGCCTTCGTCACGGCAGGCAGGCAATCAGCCTGCTGGTCAGCCGGGCTGAAGGTGCAGATGCCCTGAACCAGTCGACCATTGTGCACGACTACATCGATGAGGTTCGTCCGACCCTGCCTCAGGGACTGGAACTTATGCATTATAACGTCCAGTCCAACTTGATCTGGGACCGGATTTCACTGTTGCTGCGCAACGGTGCCAGCGGATTGGTCCTGGTTCTGGCTGTTCTTTTCACGTTCCTCAGTGGACGGCTGGCTTTCTGGGTAGCGCTGGGGATTCCAACTGCCCTGTTCGCCACCATGGGTGTGATGTTGATCAGTGGCCAGACCATCAACATGATCAGCCTGTTCGCGCTGATTATGACCCTGGGGATCATTGTCGATGACGCCATTGTCGTCGGTGAACATGCTGCTACCCGGCGTTCACGCGGCATGAAGCCCCTGGAAGCGGCCGAAGCCGGTGCCGTGCGCATGTTGGCGCCGGTCATGAGTTCCTCGTTGACGACCATCGCCGCCTTTATGCCGATTTTCATGATCTCCAGCATCATTGGCCAGATCATCTCGGCAATCCCCTTTGTTGTGATCGCTGTTCTGGTCGCCAGTCTGGTTGAGTGTTTCCTGGTGCTGCCTGGTCACTTACGTGAAGCATTGCCGCGCACCGACGAGCAACCCGGTCGTTTCCGCAAATGGTTCGATGACGGATTTGCCCGTTTTCGTGAGGGCCCTTTCGAACGATTTGTGACTATGTGTGTGTCGTGGCGGTATGTGACATTGTCAACAACGGTGGCAATGTTGATCCTCAGTATTGCCATGGTGGCAGGCGGCAGATTGCCCTTTAATTTTTTCCCGTCACCAGAAGCCGATACCATCTTTGCCAACGTTATTTTTGCACCCGGAACACCCCGCAGTCAGACAGAACGTATGATCAGGGATCTGGAAGATGGTCTGCGCCGCGCGGAAGAAAAAGTCACGGACGGTGAGGGAGGATTGATCACCGCCAGTTTCGCCAAGGTAGGGCAGTCCCAGTCCACGGATTTCGGGTCCCTGAAAGGTGACCACCTGGGCGGTATTCATGTTGAACTTGTAGCCTCGGACTATCGTGATATCCGGACAGCTGATTTCATTGAAGTCTGGCGCAAGGAGATTACCCCCCTGCCCGGGATCGACAGGGTTTCACTGGCAGCCCCTGCTACCGGGCCTCCTGGCAAGGAAATCGATGTTCGGCTGAGCAATGGAGCAACGACAGCCCTGAAGGCTGCTGCCGAAGAAGTACAGGCTTTGCTGGAGAGATTGCCCGGGATCAGCGACGTCGAAGACAATCTGCCCTGGGGCAAGTCTGAAGTCATTTTACAGGTGACGCCAAAAGGCAAGGCCATGGGCTTCACGACGCAGAATGTCGGGCGACAAGTGCGGGATGCCTTCCAGGGCCATGTTGCCAAACGCTTCGCCCGCGGGGACGAAGAGGTCACGGTGCGGGTGCAACTGCCCAGAGGCGAAATTGGCCGCGGCGCTCTGGACGATTTTTTTCTGCGTGGTCCGGGTGGGATAGAAGTTCCTTTGTCTGAAGTCGTGGAAATCACCGAGTCGCGCGGCTTCGCCCGCATCGGACGTGAGGATGGCGCACGCGAGGTTTCCGTGGTGGCTGAGGTCGATGAAAGCGTAACGACATCGGCGGATACCCTGGCAGCGCTGGAAAACAGTGGTCTGATTGAAATCGCCAAACGTCACGGCGTTGATTATGCATTCAAGGGCAAGTCAGAAGAACAGACCCGCACCCTGGCCGAAGCCCGTACGGGCGCCGGTATTGGTCTGGTTGCTATTTACATTGTTCTGGCCTGGGTTTTTGCCAGCTATTCACGCCCGTTTGTGGTCATGGCGATTATCCCGTTTGGAATTGTTGGTGCCATCGTCGGGCATCTGGTTATGGGGTACAGCCTCAGCATACTCAGCCTGATATCCTTGATGGGGCTTGCCGGTATTCTGGTTAACAACTCTATTATTCTTGTCAGTACCATCGAAGAGCGTATTGCGCAGGGCGAGGAATTTATTGCGGCAATTATCGGTGGCTCAAAAGACCGCGTCAGGGCAGTTCTCCTGACCTCGCTGACGACGATCGGCGGGTTGTTGCCACTTTTATTTGAAACAAGTCTGCAGGCTCAGTTTATAATTCCCATGGCCATTACTTTGGTATTTGGCCTTGGTGTGGCGACGGCTCTGGTGTTGATTGTGGTGCCTTCGCTGATGGCCATGCAGCAGGACCTCGGAAATGTGAAACGGCGTTTGTTTGGCGGCAAGTCGGCCAGCCCGATGGTTACACCAGCGGAGTAGAAAAGTCAGGCGCGCCAGAAGGCCGGGCTGAACAGGACCAGAACTGTAAACAGTTCCAGTCTTCCCAGCAGCATACCGGCACTCAGGACCCACTTGGCCGCGTCGGGCAGGGGAGCGAAGGTGCCGGAAGGCCCGATGATATCCCCCAGGGCCGGGCCGACATTGGCAATAGCCGTGGCGGCCCCTGACACGGCGGTCATGAAATCCAGCCCCATCAGGGTCAGCGCCAGGGCCATGATGCCAAACACCAGCGCAAACAAAAAGAAAAAGCTCATCACAGCGTCAGTAACGGTTTCCGGGATGGGCTTGTGATTATAGCGCGGTGAAAAGATCACATTGGGCTGCCACATCTTGCGAAACTGAACGCGGGCGTTGGCGAACAGGATCTGATAGCGAAAGATCTTGATACCGCAGGAAGTCGACCCGGCGCAGCCCCCGATGAACATGAAAAAGAAAAAGGCCGTAACCGGCAGGACACCCCACATGGTGTAATCAGTGCTGGCATACCCGGTGCCGGTAATGATCGAGACAACATTAAACGCCGACAGGCGAAAGGCATGCAGGGACTCGATGTCGTTTTTCAAAACCAGCCATAACACAATTACCGCTATGGAAACCCCGACGGTGATCAAGAACCATTGCACCTGAGTGTCATGCAACAGGGCCAGGGGGTTCCCCCTGATCATGGCGAAGTAAAGTACAAATGGCAGGCTACCAAGAATCATGAAGACAATGACGATCCAGTCGATCAGGGCACTGTCAAAATGACCGATGGAGGCGTCTGAAGTTGAAAACCCGCCAGTGGCAATCGTTGTCATGCTGTGGGCGATGGCTTCAAAGGCTGACATGCCGGCAGCCCACATAGCCAGCGCACAGATAACTGTGAGGATCGCGTAGATGATTGCTGTGGCAGCAGAAATCTGCGCGGCACGGGGAAAGGCTTTGTCAGACGAATCAGATGATTCCATGCGAAACAATTGCATGCCGCCAACCTGTAACAGCGGCAGGATCGAAATGGCCATGACGATAATACCAATGCCACCCAGCCATTGCAGCAATGCCCGCCACAACAGAATACCTGGCGGGGCATGGTCCAGGCCGGTAATCACCGTTGATCCGGTCGTGGTAATCCCTGACATGGCTTCAAAAAAGGCGTCGGTATAACTGAGCCCAAGGTTGGAAAAGGCAAAAGGCAGGGCGGCAAAGGCGGCCAGCGCCACCCAGGCAACTGTTGTCAGGACAAAGGCCTGACGCATGGCCAGCGACGTGAATTTTGCGCGGGCGGTCAGGATCATGGTGCCACCCACAAACAGGGTGACAAAGGCCGAGGCCAGAAAGACGGCCCAGTCCGGATTGTTCGTTGCAGCATCCGCCACAGCGGGCACAAGCATGGCTGTGCCCAACATCGATAAAAGGATGCCGACAATAAAAAATATGGGTCGGAATTCAATCACGGTTGTTTTTCATGTCCGTCCATCCTGGCGCGGATTATCGTGCCAGGAAAGCCGAATGTCTATGCCGCCGGACCATGTTGCCAAAGAGTGATCTCAGAGCAGGCCATCCGGCTGCTGAAAACAGGATCAGACGTTGGCGAAGTTGGACGGGCTGTTGATAATGGACAGGAATTCGCGCCGGGTGATGGGTTCATTCCGGAAAGCGCCCAGCATATGGCTTGTAACCATAGAAACGCCGGGCTTGCGGACGCCACGGGTTGTCATGCATTGATGTGTGGCTTCGATCACCACGCCGACGCCTTTGGGGGCCAGGACTTCGTTCAGCGAAGTCGCGATCTGGGCCGTCATTTTTTCCTGGATCTGTAACCGTTTGGCATAGACTTCAACCAGACGCGCCAGCTTGCTGATGCCAACCACGCGGTTGTTGGGCAGGTAGGCGATATGGGCATGGCCAATGATGGGCAGCATGTGGTGTTCGCAATGGGATTCAAAGCGGATGTCGCGCAGCACCACCATTTCGTCATAACCGGCAACTTCCTCGAAGGTGCGTTGCAGGTATTCCACAGGATCATCGGCATACCCCGCAAAATGTTCTTTATAGGCGCGGGCGACGCGGTCAGGTGTGCCCAGCAAGCCTTCCCGTTCCGGGTTGTCGCCAGCCCAGCGGATCAGGGTGCGGATCGCGCTTTCGGCTTCTTCCTGTGACGGACGCTCGATATCTTCAATGGTACCGCTTGCGGGTTGGTCGGTCATTTTCTTGCCCTGTTAAAGCAATTTCAGAGAAAACAGGTTCGCCGTTTCATCAAAATTGCGCAAAATCCATAAGTCAGACGTTTTCAATGAACAAGGTTTTATTGAAAACGCTCTAGTGAAGTGAACGTGGTTGAAAGGGGCTGTCCAGGGAAAAAGCCGGTACGTCCACGTCAAACAACTCACCGTCGTCGGTGGTCATCTCGTAGGTTCCGGCCATGATGCCTGACGGTGTGCCCAGTGGCGTGCCGCTGGTATATTCAAAAGATTCACCCGGTTTCAGAACGGGTTGCTCTCCGATTACCCCCGGTCCACGGACTTCCTGGATGTGTCCACGGGCATCCGTGATATGCCAGTAACGGTTTTTCAACTGCACGATCTGCACACCCTGATTTTCAATCTTGACTGAATAAGCCCACACATAGTGGTCCTCATCAGGGCTGGACTGGTCATCCAGATAGGTTGGCTCAACGGTTACCAGGATGGAGTTTGTTGTTTGGCTGTACATGGTTGTTGTCTTTAAATAACTGCGGATACAGACAGGCTTGTCTGCGGAATCTGACAGCGATTGCTATTCAGTTGCATCTGCTACCGAAATATATCGTGCCTGTGAGCCCATAAGTCCAGCCCGACAGGCAATTTCTGTTTTTGGGGCGTCTGGAACTGTTACGGTTTAATCTGCTCCAGCGCGGCAGACATGTCTTCAATCAGGTCTTCCGGGTCTTCCAGACCAACCGACAGTCGCACCAACCCGGAACCGATGCCCAGGACCTCCCGGGCTTGCGGGGTCAGACGCTGATGTGTGGTTGTTTCCGGATGGGTAATCAGGCTCTTTGAATCACCAAGATTGTTGGATATATCTACCAGATCAAGCGCATTGAGGAAGGCAAAAGCAGCTTCCTTGCTTTGTTTGCCCGCCTGGTCCAGAAGTTCAAAGGCAATCATGTTGCCGCCTTCGGACATTTGTTTCATGGCCAGTTCATACTGGGGGTGGTCAGGTGAACCCGGATACAGGACCTGTCCTGTCGCCCGGTGATCAGCCAGGAAG
>Ga0316204_10010647_pt1 | contig 11772 bp, 7 predicted proteins | sample 6monrhotite_MG_2_FD_205661 | JGI IMG/M metagenome (GOLD analysis project Ga0316204, IMG submission 205661) | Microbial mat bacterial communities from mineral coupon in-situ incubated in ocean water Damariscotta River, Maine, United States -... | ecosystem: Environmental > Aquatic > Marine >...
CATGATGCACGACATCCATCGGCGACTCGCCGCTCTGGGCGACGTCGAAGATCCGCTTGATCAGGTTGCTGAAGATATTGCAGCAGATACGCGAGTGCTTTGTTTTGACGAATTTTTCGTTAGCGACATCGGTGATGCGATGATTCTTGGCCGACTGCTGGATGGCTTGTTCCGTCGCGGCGTTACGCTGGTTGCCACTTCTAACTCCGCACCCGACGAGCTGTATCGTGACGGCCTGCAGCGACAGCGCTTTCTGCCAGCAATCGAAATGCTGCAACAACACTGCAATATCGTGCACATGCACAGCGGCATCGACTACCGGCTGCGCTTGTTGCAGCAGGCAGGTACGTATCTTTCCCCTGACGACGCGGCAGCAACGCGCAAATTGCAGCACTATTTTGATGAGGCAGCGTCCAGCGAAGTGCGTTCCGCTCACACCCTGAGCGTCAACGGCCGCGACATTCTTGCGCGCGCCTCCGCTAAAGGTATCGTCTGGTTCGATTTCGAGCAGATTTGCGACGGTCCGCGCAGCCAGAACGACTATATAGAGATCGCGCGCTGGTATCCGACCGTTATCGTATCTGGCGTTCCGGTGCTGGATGAAACCCTGGAAAATCAGGCACGACGGTTTATCGCCCTTGTCGATGAGTTCTACGATCGGCGCGTTAAGTTAATCATCTGCGCTGCCGCCGACATCAGCGACCTCTACCGCGGCACGCGACTTGAATTCGAGATCGAGCGCACTGTAAGCCGTCTCGTCGAAATGCAGTCAACCGAGTATCTGTCGGCACCGCATCTTGCGTGAATGTGTTGTGCGCTGCACCGATAATGGTTACTGTTGAAAGCATGGACGACGCACTCAATCTTGAAGACTTTCTACCCTACCGGCTGTCGGTTTTGTCGCATACGATCAGTACCACGATCGCCAAGGCATACGAGGCCAAATTCGGTGTTTCAATACCAGAATGGCGGGTGATTGCGATATTGGGCCGTTTCCCCGGCCTGTCCGCGGTAGAGGTTGCGGACCGCACCATGTTGGACAAGGTTGCGGTGAGTCGCGCAGTTACAAAATTGATCAAGAATGGTCGGGTCGACCGCGAATTTGCAGACGCTGACCGGCGCCGCTCTATTTTGCAACTGTCGCAAGAAGGGCAACAGGTGCACGATGAAATCGCACCGCTGGCGCTGGCGTTCGAGGACGAATTGCTACACGGCATCAGCGCGGAAGATTATGAAAATTTTAATGTCATCCTGGAGCGCTTGCTCGGCAAGGCGCGACTCATGGGCACACCTCAACAGTAATCACGCAGAATCTTTCTTCGCGAATTTCCAGACGGAATTCCAGTGACCAACAAAAAACAGCGCAGAGGCAGTGATCGAAAGTCCTCTATCGTCAACGACATCGTAGCAAGTCGTGTTGCATCCAAAGTTCTTCCTACGCGCAAGCAGTCGCGACTGTTTCTGGATCAGTATATTTCCAATGTGCCGGTCAGCGATCTTGCAGGTCGATCGCCGGACATCATGGCGCGCATCGCATTCAGTCATCTTGAGTTTGCAGCGCAGCGACGCAAAGGCCAGCCAAAACTCCGCATCTACAATCCGACGGAGAAAGAATTTGGCTACACCTCATCGTTCACCTTTATCGAACTCGTAAATGATGACATGCCGTTCCTGGTCAATTCAGTTACTGCAGCTATCAACCGGCATAACCTGACTGTCCACATCACAGTGCATCCGATCATCCGCTTGATTCGCGATAGCCGTGGCAAAATTGAAAGCATTGTCGACTTCGATTCTGTCAAGGGCATGCGCGAGTCCTTTATTCGCTTCGCTGTGGATCGAGAAACCGACCCGAGGGAACTGAAGCTCCTCGAGCAGGAGATTCGAAAAGTACTTACAGATATCCGACTGGCGGTGCGTGACTGGAAGAAGATGCGCCTGAAGATGATTGAGGCCAAAGACCTGCTTGATCTCGGACCGACGCGTGTTGACGAGGCATTGCGCAGCGAGAGCAAGGAGTTCCTGCAATGGCTGGCTGATGACCATTTTACCTTTCTCGGTTACCGCGAATACAAACTGGCGACGCGCGGCAAGAAGGTCTACCTCGAGGGCATACAAGGTAGCGGACTGGGTCTGCTGTCGCGCCAGGAAAATGACGATCAAAGCGTCGAGTTGACCGATGAGATGCGGCGTCTCACGCGATCGAAAGAATGGCTAATCCTGACCAAAGCCAACTCGCGCTCCACGATTCATCGGCATGTCTATCTCGACTATGTTGGCATTAAGGTTTACGACGAGCACGGCGTAGCCTGCGGCGAGCGCAGATTCATCGGGCTATTTGCTTCCGCCGCGTACAATGAAACGCCCCGCGATATCCCGTTATTGCGACACAAATTAGCCAAGGTCTTTGAGCGCGCTCATGTCGAGCAGACCGGCCATCGCGGCAAGGCACTCTTGCACATTATCAATACGTATCCGCGCGATGAGCTTTTCCATGCTTCGGTGCAGGATCTGGCGCGCACGACCACCGGCATTCTGAATTTGCAAGACCGGCAGAAAGTCGCATTCTTCCTGCGCCGCGATCTGTTTCGACGCTTTTTCTCCTGCCTCGTGTATGTGCCACGTGAAAAGTACACCACCTCAGTTCGCCGTAAGATCGAAGCCATTTTGCTGGATGCGTTTGATGGCATTTCTGCCGACTCGGTTGTGCAAATTTCGGACTCTGCATTGGCGCGCGTGCATATTCTGGTGCACACCGGCGCCGGTGCGAGACCTTCTATAAGCATTCAGAAGATTGAAAAAAACATCGCCGACGTCGTCATTACCTGGGCTGACAAGCTCCGTGACCAGTTAAACGAGCTATTTGGTTTTGATGAAGGCCCGAAATTGTTTCGTCGCTATCGCGAGGCCTTTCCGCCCGGCTATCAGAATCACGTAACGCCGCGCGAAGCCTGCAGCGACGTCGTACGCATCGAAAACATGCTTGCCGCAGGCATGCAGCGAACGGTTGACCTTTACAAGCCGGAAGGCAGCTTACCCGGCCACATGCACTTCATGATGTACTGCTTTGACGAACCGGTTGCACTTTCCGAGGCTCTGCCATTGCTCGAAGACATGGGTGTTGATGTCTATACAGAGCACCCATATGAAGCGAAGTTGCAGTCTGGCGAATCATTGTGGATACAGGATTTTCATCTCCGCCACGAGTCCGGAGAGGATCTTGACTTCGACGCCGTTGAAGTCCCATTCGAAGAATGCTTCGACGCGGTATTTTCCGGGCGTGCGGAGACCGACGGCCTGAATCGCCTCATTCTCAGTGCCAGCCTGAACTGGCGCGAAACTGCGTTGCTACGCTGCTACACAAAATACCTACTGCAGTTGGGCATGCCATTTAGTCAAATCTACATGGAAGATGTGCTCGTCAAACACCCTAAGTTTGCGCGCAAAATAGTGCAACAGTTTGAACTGTATTTTGACCCGGACGTTTCTGCAGCCGAACGCGGGCGTGAATTAGAACCATTGAAAAGCAAAGTAGCTCGCGCCATCAACAAGGCGGAGAATGTTGACGAAGACCGCATCATGGCGGCGTTTGCGAATGCGGTTGAAGCAACACTGCGCACGAATTACTTTCTATGCGCTAGCGATGGCGAACCCAAGTCATACATATCGATCAAACTCGACTCCGGTCAGTTACGCGAAGTGCCACTACCACGACCTAAGTACGAGGTTTTCGTCTATTCACCAGAGGTCGAAGGTGTGCACCTGCGTGGTGGTGACATAGCCCGCGGTGGCTTGCGCTGGTCCGATCGACGCGAAGACTTTCGCACCGAAGTGCTCGGCCTGATGAAAGCTCAGGTGGTCAAGAACACCGTCATTGTTCCTACTGGTGCTAAAGGCGGATTTTTCCCGAAACGTGTGCCGGACGGCGGCCGCGATGAAATATTTGCGAATGGCGTTGCCTGCTACAAAACCTTCATCTCTGCGCTGCTCGACATCACAGACAACGTTATTGACGGCAAGGTTGTAACGCCCGACCGCGTTGTCAGAAGAGATGGCGACGATCCGTACCTGGTGGTTGCTGCAGACAAAGGTACCGCTACTTTCTCTGATATTGCGAATGGCATCTCCGCTGACTACAACTTTTGGCTCGATGACGCATTTGCATCTGGCGGATCGGCAGGTTACGACCATAAGAAAATGGGTATCACTGCCCGTGGCGCCTGGGAAGCAGTCAAACGCCACTTCCGCGAGCAGGGCCTCGATACGCAGAAGGAATACTTTACGGTCGCCGGAATCGGCGATATGGCGGGCGATGTATTCGGTAACGGCATGCTGCTGTCCCGCAAGATCCGATTGGTGGCGGCGTTTAATCACCTGAATATATTCATCGACCCCGACCCCGATGCGGCTGCAAGCTTCAAGGAAAGACAACGGCTGTTTAAAAAGCCGCGCTCGAGTTGGACTGACTACAACGACAAGCTGATTTCGAAAGGCGGCGGTGTGTATTCGCGGCAAGCCAAGACAATTCGGCTGAGTAATGAGGTTCGCAAGCTGCTCGGCACCAGCGAGTCCTCGATGAAGCCAGATGAGCTGATCAGCGCGATACTGCGCATGCCGGTTGACCTGCTGTGGAACGGCGGCATCGGTACCTACGTAAAAGCCAGTGCAGAAGGCCACTCCGACGTTGGCGATCGCAGCAATGACAGCGTGCGAGTAGACGCATCTGAGTTGCGCTGTAAAGTTATCGGTGAAGGCGGCAATCTTGGCCTGACGCAACTCGCGCGCATCGAGTTTGGCCTTGGCGGCGGCAGAATCAATACCGACTTCATCGATAATTCCGCGGGAGTGGATAGCTCGGACCGCGAAGTCAATATCAAGATTCTGCTCAGCGATGTAGTCGCGAAGAAAGGAATGTCGCGTAGCAAGCGCGACGAACTACTGGCCTCGATGACAGACGATGTCGCTGGACGGGTGCTGCGCAACAACTATTTGCAGACGCAGTCGATCAGTATGAGTGAAGTGCGCTCAGTTGAACGTATCGATGAAATAGCGCGACTCATTACGAATCTTGAAAACACCGGGCTACTCGATCGAAGCATAGAATTCCTGCCGGATGAAGCCGAGATTGACGAACGCCGGGCGCGCAAGCAGGGCTTCACACGGCCCGAACTTGCGGTCGTTTTAAGCTACGCCAAGATCGATTTGTACAATGGCCTCATTGGTTCCGGAGAAACGCTCGAAGACTTCCTGATCGTCGACCCGCAGCGTTATTTCCCCGCTATTTTGCGTCGGCGGTACAGTGACATTATTCCCGACCATCGACTTAGCCGGCAGATTCTCGCCACCCTGATTGCCAACGATCTTGTTAATCGCATGGGGCCGTCTTTCGTCAAGCGCGTACAGGATGATACCGGCGCCAACATTGTCACCATTGCACGTGCCTACACGATCGCCAGGGATATTTGCCGCACCGGCAGCCTGTTCAAGACGATTGAATCTCTGGACACACAAATTCCGGCTCGAGCCCAGATGTCCATGATGTTTGAAGTCAGCCGGACTTTGCGCCACGCCTGTTACTGGCTCATCGAACGATTTGGCGACAATTTGCAAATCGAGAAGTCAGTCAAACGCCTGAAAGAGCGGTTGACCAGTGTCTATGCGCGGCCATCGGCGACGATGTCGCCGAATGCGCGAATTCGTCACGAGTCCGCTGCCGCCGAGTACATCAATATGGGCGTATCCGAGCAGCTTGCCAACCGCATGTCCGCCTTGTTGCTCACGCGGGTGGCGCTGGACATCGCCGACCTCTCCTATGCCTGTAAGCGTGATATCGGCGAGACCGCCAAGCTGTACGCGGCGTTTAATCAACATCTTGGTATGTTTTGGCTGCACTCCGGTGCAGAGGACCTTAAGGTCAGGGGCCGCTGGCAGGCAATGGCGCGCAACAATTTGCGTGAGGAGTTTTATCGTCTGCGGCGCGCAATGGCAGAGCCGATTCTCGCCAGTCGCAGCAAGAAGCCAGTGGGCGTCAGGCTGGATCGCTGGCTTGCCGATAATGACGAGGCCATAACGCGCTTTCGCGGCATGATTGAGGAGATGAAATTACGAGGCTCATTCGATTTTGCTACTCTCTCGGTCGCAGCGCAGGAATTGCGCCACCTGATCTCGAAATAGACAATTACTGACAATCTTCGGAGTAAGCATGACTGGCAAATTAGTGCTTTGTCGTCACGGCCAAAGTGACTGGAATCTAAAAAATCTGTTCACCGGCTGGACGGATGTAGACCTGACGGAAAAAGGAATCGCAGAGGCGGTAGCGGCAGGCAAGCTACTTAAGGACCTCGGCTACGAGTTCGATATCGCGTATACCTCGGTGCTACAGCGAGCCATTCGAACTTTATGGATCATGCTCGACGAAATGGATCGGATCTGGATCCCGGTGATTCGGGACTGGCGCCTGAACGAACGTCACTATGGCGCTTTGCAGGGGTTGAATAAGGCAGAGACAGCGGCCAGGTACGGCGATGAGCAGGTGCACATTTGGCGTCGCAGCTACGACGTTCCGCCGCCTGCCCTCGATGCCGATGATGAGCGGCATCCGTCACACGATGTCCGCTATGCCGGCATAGACAATCTACCGTCGACCGAATCCCTGGCGACAACGCTGGAACGCGTCGCACCGTACTGGGAGAACGTGATCGCGCCGGATCTGAAAGCCGGCAAGAACGTCTTGATTGCCGCTCACGGCAATAGTCTGCGTGCTCTGGTGAAGATGCTGGACGAAGTATCGGACGAGGAGATTACCGGCTTCAACATCCCAACCGGCGTGCCACTCGCCTACGAACTCGACGCGCAGCTAAAGCCCGTTTCGCGTAGCTTCCTGGGAGACCCGGACGCGGTCGCAAAAGCAGCGGCCGCGGTTGCCGCACAGGGCAAAGCGGAGTGAAGTACACGCTCGAGGATCGAACACCGATTCTCGATGGTGAACAACATTTCATCGCTGACGGCGCCCGAGTCATTGGCCAGGTACGACTACGCACACACAGCAGCATTTGGTTTAATGCCGTGCTGCGTGGCGACAACGAGTGCATCGAGGTAGGTGAGCGCAGTAATGTTCAGGACGGCAGCGTGTTGCACACCGATCCCGGCTTTCCGCTGACGATCGGCAAGAACGTCACGATCGGCCACAAGGTCATGCTGCACGGCTGTACGATCGGCACAAACTCGCTCATCGGCATCGGCAGCACTATCCTTAACGGCGCAGTCATTGCAGAGAATTGCATAGTCGGTGCACACGCACTGATTACCGAGAACAAGACCTTCCCACCCGGTTCGCTGATTATCGGCGCTCCGGCACGCGTCGCGCGTGAATTATCGCAAGAAGAAATTGCCTCTATCGGCGAAGCTGCGGACCACTACGTAGCGAATGCCGCCCGCTACCGCGAGACTCTCAAGGCGATCGACTAGCGGCGACTATTCTTGCAGTTTTGGATCGCTGCGCTCGCTGTTTGACTCATCAATAAGTCGCATCAGACCTTCCTGCGCTGTGGATGCCACCAGATCACCGGCTGCATTGAAGAATTGCCCGCGTGCGAAGCCGCGCGCACCCGATGCATTGGGACTGTCGATCGAATACAACAACCACTCATCGATGCGCACTTCGCGATGAAACCACAATGCGTGATCCAGGCTCGCCATGATGACGCCGCCCTTGTTAAAACTCTGATCATGCGGAATCGTTGCCGCACCAAGCAACTCATAGTCTGACGCGTAAGCAAGCAGATTGCGGTGCAAGGCGTGGCTGTCCGGCAGCTTATCAACTGTTCTCAGCCAGATATTCTTCGTCACGATCCCGGGCAGACGCTCTTGCGCTACCGGCCGCAGCTCAAAGGCTCGTCTGGCCGCCATATGGCGACGCATTTTCTCCGGCATTTTCTGTATCAACTCGGACTCGACATCAAGAATGTCGTCACACTCCTCGGGGCCAGGAACATTCGGCATGCTCGCCTGATGCTGCAAGCCCTGCTCCGGAGTTTGAAAAGATGCCGCCAGATTTAATATTGGCCGGCCATGCTGAATAGCCACCACGCGTCGATTCGAGAAGCTGCCGCCGTCACGGGCACGATCTACTTCGTAGACGATCGGCGCTTCCATGTCGCCACGACGTAAAAAATAGGCGTGCAGAGAATGCACGACTCTATCGTCTACCGTATGTTGCGCCGCTGACAACGCCTGGCCCAGAACCTGGCCGCCAAATACCTGCGCACTGCCAATATCGCGGCTCTCACCGCGAAAAATATTGTCCTCGATACGCTCAAGCTGCAACAGGGTAATCAGATCATCTAGAACCGGATGCATTCGTTCAGGACGCGGTGCGGCCGCCGTCAACTACAATGCCGGTGCCGTTAACAAATGCCGCATCGTCACTCGCCAAAAACAGAACGACTTTTGCGACGTCGATGGGCTCGCCCAATCGATGGGCTGCAGAATGCTCGATACAGAAATCTCGCAGTGCCATATCTTTCTTGAAAGCTTCGCGACTCGTCGGCGTCATGATCGCACCCGGCTGCACGTAATTTGCTGTGATACCAAACTCGCCGATCTCGGACGCGAGCGCTGTCGTCAGCTCGGCCAGATCGCGCTCGGATTTCGCAAACGGCTCGGCCCCATCGACCGCAAACATGCTGCGCAGAAACCCGATATTGACGATGCGACCGGCCGGGCTCTTCTTCAAGTGTGGTAGCGCTGATCGACACACGGACATGATCAGGGCAGATCTGTTTTCCACCAGCTCGTCATAGTGACTGTCACCGTCAGCCATTGGTGTCTGCGATTTCGCCGGAAAGTCGTTAATCAATATATCAATGCGACCGAGGCGCTCGACGGCTTCTTCAATCAAGGCCGGCATACGGGTCGCATCCGTCAAGTTCGCCGACAGACCTTCGATACCTTTAACAGTCTGAAAATGTTGCTCTACGCCGCTGTTTACTGCATCCACAGCCAGGACTTTCGAGCCGTGTTTTAGCAAGGTACGAGCGGACGCCTCACCAATACCACCCGCGGCATTGATGACCAGTGCTTTCATTCCGTACAAGCGCAAAGGTTCGGCCATTGTGTCTCCGTGTTATGCAGGGAATTGATAGTCAGCGAACTGTCGTCTCAATTCGATCTTCTTGATTTTGCCAGTCGCAGTGTGCGGTAGCTCAGCAACGAACACTACATCATTCGGGATCCACCAATCTGCGACCTTGCCCGCATAAAACGACAACATCTCTTCTACAGAAACATCCTGGCCGGCTTCTTTAACGACCAGCAGCAACGGCCTCTCGGTCCACTTCGGATGCGACAATCCGATGACCGCTGCCTCCGCCACGGCCGGATGGCCCATTGCCGTATTTTCCAGTTCGATGGAGCTAATCCATTCGCCGCCGGACTTGATGACGTCCTTGGTGCGATCGGTGATCGCCATATAGCCCTCGGAGTCGATAGTCGCCACGTCGCCAGTATCAAACCAGCCGTCATCCGTGTGCGCACCGGCACTGCCATTGAGCTTGAAATAATCGCTACATACCCACGGCCCGCGAACCTGCAGCGCACCGTAGGCGACCCCATCCCAGGGCAGTTCAACGCCATTTTCATCCACGATGCGTAACTCGCAGCCAAAGATGCCGCGGCCAGCTTTGACCGACAGGTCTAATTTTTCTTCGTCGGAAAGATGCTCAAGCCCGGCTTTCAAGGTATTGGTGACGCCTAGCGGGCTCATTTCAGTCATGCCCCAACCCTGACGTACCTCGACACCGTGGGCGTCACGAAACTCCTGAATCATGGAGCGTGGCACAGCGGCACCGCCCACGATCGAACGTTGCAAGGTGTCGAGACGCTTGCCTGCCTGCCGACAATACTGCAGCAGTGCCATCCAGACGGTGGGCACACCCAGAGAAAGCGAAACTTTCTCGGACTCCATTAGCTCGTAAAGCGCCTCTCCGTCGCCCATTTTTGGCCCCGGGTAAACAATCTTGCAACCGGTCATCGCCATCGAATATGGCGTACCCCAGGAGCTCACATGAAACAGCGGCACCACCGGCAAACAGCAATCGCGGCTTGATATGTTCATGACGTCCGGCGCAGAACCGGCATAGGCATGCAGTACGCTGGAGCGATGGTCATACAGCACACCTTTGGGGTCGCCCGTGGTACCGGAGGTATAACAAAGCGCGGCAGCCGAGCGCTCGTCAAACTCCGGCCACGTATAATCGCTGGACTCAGCAGCAATTAGCGTTTCGTAGCACACCGCGTTTTGCAGCGTGGTCGCTGGCATGTGCGCTTCGTCGGTCATGATGATAAAACCTTCGACATTGGCGATCTTGTCGCCCAGCGCCTCCAGCAACGGCACGAACATGACATCTGTCATAATCCAGCGGTCCTCGGCGTGGTTGATAATAAAAATTAACTGTTCGGGAAAAAGTCGCGGATTGATCGTATGGCAGACGTAGCCGGCGCCGCTAATCCCATAGTAGGCCTCAAAATGCCGGTAATCGTTCCAGCACAGCGTCGCGACCCGATCGCCGCGATTAAGCCCCAGTTGGTCGAGTGCGTTGGCCAATTGTTTGGCTCGTCCGAAGCACTCTCTATATGTATAGCGGTGCCGCGGATTGTCGGCAGTGATCGATACAATCTCCTGTCCGCCATGAAATTTCTCGGCATGTGTCGCTATTGATGAAATCAATAGCGGTGTGTCCATCATGAGACCCTGCATATTGTTCTTTCCTGATCGCTAATATCGCCGCCGGTAATTTAACAGAAAAGCCTGTGTTTGCGCGGGTTTAGTGGACATTACTTAGGGTTTACCGCAGCAAATTCGTGTTATCCTCCGAGGCACTAACGACGCGGGGGCGTCGGCCCATGAAGGGGGAAGTTATGACCAGGGATACTCAGATTGTTTTGCGCCGATTTTCGGGCGTTATTTTGCCAGCCGCAGTGCTGGGATTTTTCGTTAGCGGTTCAGTACTTGCGCAGGATGAGCCTTCATCCGGTGTCTTTGAGGAGATCGTCGTTCTGGCGCAGAAACGCGCTCAGAATATTATGGATGTTCCGGTCGCAGTAAGCGCTGTAACCGGCACGCAGATGGTCGATGCCGGCATTAAGGACATGGCCGATCTGCAGCAGAACGTCCCAAACCTGATTGTTGCCGGTAGCCAGACTGCAACGACCTCGACCTTCTCAATCCGCGGTATCAGCTCGACCTCAAATAACTTCGGTGTTGAGTCCTCGGTTGGCCTTTATGTCGACGGCGTCTATCGTTCTCGTCAAAGCTCGATGATCAACGATCTCATCGACGTTGAAGCAGTTGAAGTGTTGCGCGGACCACAAGGCACGCTGTTTGGAAAGAATACGCCAGCCGGTGCACTGTCAGTTCGTTCGGTCGCGCCAAGTCAGGATCGCGACGCATTCATTGATGTGACCGCCGGTGATTTTGGGCTTCTGAAAGTTTCAGGCGCTGCCAACTTTTCACTAACTGACAACCTGGCGATGCGCGCTACGGCTTTCTACACAGAACGCGATGGCTATGTTGACGATGCCGGCAACCTTGATCTCGGCAAAGATGTCTACAACGATAGAAACCGGTACGGCGGGCGACTGCAGTTCATGTACGAACCGTCGGACGACTTCAACATGCGTATCATTGCTGACTATTCCGAAATTGATGAGATTTGTTGTGCGGCAAGCACACTGGTCGATGGCCTCTACGCGCATGATTCAATCGGCAGCTTT
>Ga0316204_10010649_pt1 | contig 11765 bp, 9 predicted proteins | sample 6monrhotite_MG_2_FD_205661 | JGI IMG/M metagenome (GOLD analysis project Ga0316204, IMG submission 205661) | Microbial mat bacterial communities from mineral coupon in-situ incubated in ocean water Damariscotta River, Maine, United States -... | ecosystem: Environmental > Aquatic > Marine >...
GTTGTAATCTTCATAGTTAACTCACTCCGCTTTTAAATGGTTGGTATCAATTCCATTTTGGCCCTAATGAGGCCGATTAGGAAGTGGAGTGGGTCCATACCATTATCCCTGTAGACAACGCCGCCATGGAAGCTGTTATGGAGAAAGATAGAGGAAGTGCAACTATGCCTGAATCTTAAATGCTACGGGTAAATAAGTGAGGCTTCAATGACAGCGCCCGATTTATGCAACGACCTCCATGCCACCTGCTACCCGGAAAATACGATAGAAGCAGCCAAAATCGCAAGAGTCGCTTTGCCATTAGCGAGTAAATTAAACCTGCCGGCCAACCCTATTAACTATGCGGTACTATACCAGCATGTATCCGGCAAAAACCCCGCCCTTAGCCAAGAGATTAATCAGTTAAGCGATAAATCAGAACGATTGTCTCTGGAACGGGTATTATCGCTCTATCAGACGTTTGTAAATTTAACCGATCAACAGGCCATTGATAAATTTCGTAAAGAAATTCTCCCTATCATTGAAACAACGCAGCAATCTCTGACAACCGCAGACAATGAATCTAAATCCTATAAAACTGAATTAAGCTCCGGAGCCTCGTTGTTAAAGGAAGGTGGCAGCACCAAAGATTTAATTCACATTGTAGCCACGTTAATCGACGAAACCAGCCGAATGCAACAGACAACTCAGACACTAAGCAATGAATTATCAAAAGCCAACAGCGAACTCACTGTACTGCGCGATGAATTTCAAAAAGCACACCGGGAGTCACTGATTGACTCGCTGACAAATTGTCCAAATCGCCGTCATTTTGACAATTCAATTATCAAGCTCGCCAATGAGGCCAATTCCAACCAGGAAGATCTAAGCCTGTTAATGATCGACATTGATCATTTCAAGAGAATTAACGATACGTTTGGGCACTTAACCGGTGACGAAGTACTAAAATGGATCGCATTAAACATAACCAATTCCATTCGCGGTAATGATATTGTCGCGCGTTATGGTGGAGAGGAATTTGCTGTGCTTTTGCCAAATACGTCAATGGAAGGTGCAGAATTTGCAGCGGATAATATCAGCAATACCATTAAAAACAAGTCGATGCAATGCAGTAATCCCACTCAGAAACCCGGCCGCATTACCGTATCCATCGGTGTATCGTTATACCAACCACATGAAATCATCGAGCAGTTTATTGCCCGTGCTGATGCCGCGTTATATCGAGCGAAGCTAAGTGGACGCAATCGTGTATGTACGCACACCTGAACCGGCCGCCTACAACTTGACCCGCCAACGAAAACAACAGGCTGCCAGCAATACACTTGAGTACCCTCTAAAAGTGCCTTAAAAACAATGCATACAGGGTGCAATTCAATAACCGGTCAAGTTAAAAACAGCACCTACTCACCAGTCAAACATTCCCGTCCGCCTGCTACACATCCACGTCGGGTACGCAATAGCCGCTAAAGCTCAGGCTTTTCCAGTCGTTAACCTCACAAGATAACAACCACCAACTCAGCAGGGTGCAATATGGAGTTTAGAGACTATTTAAAGCTTTTGACGATGAAAGACGGATCTGATCTATATATTGTCGCCAACGCACCCGCCAGTGCGAAAATTCAAGGCAAATTAGTGCCTTTATCAAAGCAAACGCTCACTTTCGGTGACACCAAATCCATCGCATACAGTGTGATGGATGAATATCAAATAGTTGAATTTGAAAAAACCTCTGAAATGAATCTTGCTATCTCAGAATCAGGCATAGGCCGGTTTCGGGTTAATATTTTTCGACAACGAAATAATATCGCAATGGTGGTGCGCAATATCGTCACCGAAATACCCAACGTAGATGACTTAGGCTTACCCGACGTACTTAAAAAAGTGGTAATGCTGAAACGCGGATTAATACTTTTCGTTGGTGGTACTGGCTCGGGAAAATCAACCTCGCTCGCCGCATTGATTGACCATCGAAATGCCAACAGCGCCGGTCATATCATCACAATCGAAGACCCGATTGAGTTTTTACATACTCATAAAAAATCCATCATCAGTCAGCGCGAAGTCGGTGTTGATACCGAAACGTTTGAAGCGGCATTAAAAAATACCCTGAGGCAGGCACCCGATGTGATTTTAATTGGCGAAATACGGGACCGAGAAACCATGGAGCATGCACTTGCCTTTGCCGAAACCGGTCATTTAGCGATATCAACATTACACGCCAATAATGCAAACCAGGCACTTGATCGAATCATCAATTTCTTTCCTGAAGAGCGCCACCCACAGTTGCTGATGGATCTTTCGTTAAACCTGCAGGCATTTGTATCTCAACGACTTATTCCAACTGTCGATAACAAGCGCTGTGCCGCAATTGAAATTCTGCTGGGTTCGCCTCGTGTGCGCGAGTTGATAAAACGGGGAGAAGTGGATGCCATTAAAGAAGTCATGGATAAATCCGGGAATGCCGGTATGCAGACATTTGACCAGGCACTGTTGAGCTTAACCAAAGCAGGTAAAATATCAGAGCAGGAAGCCATTAAAAATGCAGACTCGCAAAACAACGTCAGACTGCAGCTAAGCCTGAGTGAGGGCAAAGAAGCTGCCCCTGATAGCGGACTGAGCCTGGTTACAGATGAGCCTGAAGATGACGCCGACGAAGGTGGTAATCAGGCATTATCAATATAAAGCCTCTCAACAACCTGTATTGCGCATCTCAGCACCGGACATTAAGACAGATTAGGGCGATACCTTATGCATAATTTTTATCAGCGTAAAATGAAACCTTAACCCCCTATTCATAAGGAAACCTTTCCCTGCTATCGATTGATAGTGCGCACCACTACGTTAGTCGTTCATCTGTCGTAACGAGTGTAGTGAATTAAACAGAATAGTGGTTCATCGCTCCCCAAATCCGTTGAAACAAGGCATGGTTCGCCGGGAATGGGTCGCCTTGCCAAGAACGACAACGTAGTGTCAGCGAATTTAGGGCGCGTCCTACGGGCAAAACGCTAAAAACCCATCTGTGTTGTTGCGTTTTGCTGGATCTCCATTCTGTTTAATACACTACACTAGGGTCTGTTGACATTCGTCTAAAATTCTCATTAAACAATTATAGGTTTTAGCCGTTTATGCTAGTACAGATACCAAGGTTAGACAAAATATCGCAATGCCAGATACACCCGTCTGACTATTTTGGTCAAAAACCAATAAAGTTCAATTAATACAATGCGGCAGATTTTCCAAGCATAAAACGAGATATTACGGTCATTGGATAAAAACAGACAACTATCGCTTTGGCATCGAATTGTGCTAACTATTGTCCTGGTTGGTATAGCCTCGCTCATTCTCCTGTACGTCAGTAGTCAGCAATTTAGAAATTTGACCTATACCAATGAGCAAGCGGCATTAGCAAAATTAATTGACATAAAAGTCGGACATCTGCTTGAAAACCTGGAAAACACCTCCAAGGATTTTGGTAATGCCCTGCAGATGGATTCTGAGCTGCGCTCCGCGTTAAAATCGTCGAACCCGACACTAACCACCCAACTTATCAATAAAAAGTTTGACGACTTATATTCCAGCGTGGGCAACATTAAACTCGAAAAGCTGTATGCGCTCGATCTATTATTTAACATAGCCGCAGTTTCTGATAAGGGTTTCAAACTGGCGCAACCCAACCATATTATTTGTTCTTCACTAATTAACAAAGCCAAAGTCCGAAAAGGTGCTGATAAAATCAAATACTTAACAGGGTATTGTACTTATCAAAAAACGCCGTTTTATGCGGTGCTAATACCGGTAGGCGGTATCCAATCGATTGGTTATATCATGTTGATTACCGACCCCATTCAGAATATAAAACCATTAGAAATAGCACTAGCCAACCCGATACAAATTCACTACGCGGATGCACGGCTTGCGTATGAATCCGAGTTATGGCCGCCAGATAACATGTTAAATAAATACTTGCATATTGAAAGCAACATATTTACCAATGGCACCGAACCACTTTTCAGCATTGCCGTTGCCAGAGACATTGGAATGTTCCTCAACAAACTCAACAACGCGTTTCGATTTACCCTAATGCTTGCCGTACTGATTATCATTCCTGCAGTTATTGCGGTTTTCTATCTCCTTAAACGGGCATTTCGTCCGATTCAGCAGCTGCATCTGGCATCTGAACGTTTGGCAAGCGGAGAATATTCTCCCATTACGGCTACGTCATACCCTGAGATTAATATCGCGATTAACTCATTCAACAACATGGCGATTGAAATAACTGAATTGATTTCAAAATTGGAATCTGAAATCCAGCAACGGGAGCAGGTTCAGCAACAGTTATTTGAGCATCAGAAAAAACTGGAGGTCACCAGGGACCAAGCCATTGAAGCCAGCAAATTTAAAAGTCATTTTCTCGCGAACATGAGTCACGAAATTCGCACACCGCTCACTGCCATTATTGGTTTCGCCGAAAGTTCACTTGACATTAACCAAACCCTGGATGAACGGCTTGAGGCAACGAATATAATCATCAATAGTGGAAATCACCTGCTTAATATAATAAACGACATTCTGGACCTGTCAAAAATAGAAGCGGCCAAACTGGAAGTTGACAAATCTGAATTCTCTTTAATAAAATTACTTTGGGATATAGAATCGCTTGTTAAGTTACATGCCGATAATAAAGGGCTGGAATTTAAAATTATCAAAAGCTTCCCATTACCCGAAAAAATACTGAGTGATGCGCTACGGGTCAAGCAGGTTATTATTAATTTATGCAGCAACGCAATTAAATTTACTGAGCATGGGTATATACATGTTTATGTCAGCTTTAGTTCATTGCATAAAAAACTGTACTTTGAAGTCGTCGACACCGGCATAGGCCTGACTGACGAGCAAATCAATAAAATATTCAATGCTTTTATGCAGGCTGACTCATCCACCACACGAAAATACGGTGGCACCGGTCTTGGTTTATCGCTATCCAAACAGCTCGTTGAAAAGCTTGGCGGTGAAATTTCCGTAAAAAGCACCTTTGGTTCAGGCAGCCGGTTTACGGCATCCTTTTCGACCGGTCCACTTGAAAACATTAGGCTCATAAAGAACCCTATCGAATTACCCCATGACAACGTTAAAAAACCAACGACACAACCTCACAAAAAACTGAAAGGCAGCATACTGCTGGCTGAGGACAACTACAATAATCAGCGCCTTATCACATTATACTTAAAAAGAATGGGCAATAATGTGGACGTCACCATCGTCGACAATGGCAGAAGTGCGGTTGAAAGTGCATTGGAAAACGAATATGACTTAATATTTATGGATATGCAAATGCCGATTATGGGCGGCTTACTGGCAACGATAACACTAAGAAAAAAATATTACACCGGGCCAATTGTTGCCCTGACCGCAAATGCAATGAAGGAAGATATCGATAAGTGCCTGGAAGCCGGTTGTAACGAATTCATTACCAAACCCATTGACCGAAAATTATTCTACAGCACTGTCGCGAAATATCTGGATCCCGACGTAGAGATTGATGACTCGCCAATTTATCCGGATCTGGACAATGACGACCTGGATCTGACGGATGTAATCCTTGAATTTTTGAAGGAATTACCCAGGAAAATTGAATTTATTAAGTCATTTCAGCAGCAAAACGATACCAAGCATCTGCTGGAACAAACCCATCAATTAAAAGGACTGGGTGGCGGCATGGGGTTTTCAATCGTTTCCCAAATTGCCGCTAAAATAGAATTTCATTCCAAAAACAATAATCAGGAAGCAGTGGACGCATTAATCGATGAACTTGAGAATGTTGTATCGCGCATGAGAATGCCGCAACCGGAAAATCTTGGCTACCCAAAAGTAATCAATTAATCCTAACTTCCGCCGTTGGACGGCCTCCAGAGTAGATTCTTTAAGAAAGCCGAAATGCTTTGGGTATACTTCACCACTAACACATACAACTGTATAAGTTCTAAAGTAGCTTTCGAACTGGCGCAAACGAACGGCGATGTATCTCGCTAACCCCCAATGCCTGCAATGCACTCAAGTGTGCTTTAGTGGGGTAACCTTTATGTCGCTCAAGACCATACCCGGGAAATCGCTCGCTTAATGAGACCATTTCGTGGTCTCGCGCAACTTTTGCAATAATAGATGCAGCACTAATTGCCGCAACGCTGCCATCACCGCCGACGACCGCTTCGCTGGGGCATGCAAACACGGGGCTTCGGTTCCCATCAACCAGAACATATTCCGGCTGAATACTGAGCGCGGTCACTGCACGCTGCATTGCCAATAGCGTGGCTTGTAGAATGTTCAGCTCGTCAATTTCAGCCACTTCCGCCCTGCCTAACGCCCAGGCAATTGACTTACGTTTAATTTCTTCAGCCAGGGTTTCCCGTTTGGATTCCGTTAATTTTTTTGAGTCCGCCAAACCGGTAATCGGATTATCATCATCTAATATCACGGCCGCAGTCACAACGGGGCCAGCCAAGGGGCCACGCCCCACTTCATCGACACCCGCAAGTAACCTTATCCTGTTGTTTATTTTAGCGTGCGGAGGTTCCATGCTGCATTCCTTTATTGGCGGCATAATTTTAAGATGGCGTCTGCGGCAACAACACTTGCATTTTTTCTTAGGGATGCATGTATTTCACTAAATTGCCTTTCCAAAGCCTCGGTTTTATCCGGGTGATCAATATACTCTAACAACGATAGCGCGAGTTGCTCGGGGATAACATCGTCCTGGATAAATTCAGGCACCAGTGTTGTCTGTGCAAGCAGGTTGGGCAACGAAAAATTCGAAACCTTTACCAGTCGTTTTGCAATCCAGTAGGTTAGCGGTGCGACGCGATACGCAACCACCATCGGGCGCTTAATAAGCATTGCTTCCAATGCAGCGGTACCTGATGCCAACAGAACCACATCTGCCGCCGCCATTGCTTCGTACGACTTACCATCAACCAATGTAATTGGCAGTGTACCGGAATGCTGAGCCAAGGCTGCTTCAAATTGCACCCGTCGCTCCTGGTTAGCTAATGGTGTTATAAAATGCAAATCATCCCGTTGTTGCATACAATATTGTGCAGCTAATATAAATTTGTCCGAAAGATAATGCAGTTCATTACGTCGGCTTCCTGGTAACAGGGCAATGATTTTTTTACCCTCAGGTAAGCCCAGGGTCTTTCTTGCGGCAGTCCGGTCAACCGTTGTGGGTATGCGATCGGCAAACGGATGCCCAACAAATTCAACCGGCACATTGTGCGCCTGATAAAATTGAGCTTCATGGGGAAATAGCGTTAGCATTAGATCAACGGAGGCCGCAATTTTTTTAATACGGTACTGGCGCCATGCCCAGACCGAAGGGCTGACGTAGTGTACTGTTTTAATTCCTGCCTTGTGTAGCTGCTTTTCCAGGCCCAGATTAAAGTCAGGTGCATCAATTCCAATAAACAAATCAATTTTTTGTTCTATAAAGTATTTGACTAAATGGCGTCTTGCTTTAACTAACTCAAAGTAGCGACCAATAACCTCCGCATTAAACCCCATCACGGAAAGTCGCTCCATGGAATATAATGAACGTGCGCCCTGCGCCATCATTTTAGGACCTGCAATCCCCTCAACAATTAATTCCGGCAATTTATGTTTAAGTTGCGCTATCAGCGCTTCACCTAATAAATCGCCGGACGCTTCGCCGGCTACTATTCCTATTCGCATGTCAGTTTTGAAGGTTGAAGAGATTTCACTTTATTTTGTGCCGCACTTAAGCCGTGTTTATCAGGATAATGGGCCGATTCAGTTTCTTAGGATGTTATGCGGGGAAACAACAATGGGCAACGTGAATGCTAACAGCACCCTGCCGCTTTTCTAACGTAGCACGCCACGGGTGGATTGGCGTAAAAAAACCACAAACTGCTCCACTTCGACGCACTGCTTTGCCAGTTCATTCATTTTCTCAATGGCTTGATCTAACGTATTACCCGAGCGGTATAAGATTTTATAGGCTTTGCGCAATTGACTGATAACATCCGCACTAAGCCCCCGCCGTTTTAAACCTTCCTGATTCAGCCCATGGGGTTTAGCCATATGACCAGAGACTAAAATAAACGGCGGTACATCCTTCGATATTACGCTATTCATTGCCGTAAAGCAGTGCGCGCCTAACTTGCAAAATTGATGAACCAAGGTAAATCCACCCAATATGGCATAGTCTTCCACAATCACATGCCCTGCTAACGAAGCCGAATTGGCAAATATAGTATGGCTCCCGACCTGGCAATCGTGTGCAATATGCACATACGCCATTATCCAATTGTCACTGCCTATCCGGGTGACACCCGCATCCTGCGTCGTACCCCGACTGATGGTGCAATATTCCCTGATAACGTTATTGTCACCAATTTCCAGGCGAGTGGGCTCATTCGCATACTTTTTATCCTGCGGATCACCGCCAATTGAGGCGAATTGGAAAATCCTGTTATTCTGACCAATGCTGGTAGGCCCCTCAATCACTACATGCGGGCCTATAATCGTGCCGGACTTTATGTCTACTTCTGGGCCGATAATCGTATAAGGCCCAATTTGCACCCCTTCAGCGATTTTTGCCGATTGATCAACGATCGCAGTTGAATGAATCAATTTCCGAAAACCCTTAAATCATTTATATTGTTATATGGCGCGTTGAGAGTGCTGTAAATTTATTGTGTAATGTTAACTAAATATTGCACACATTCTTTGCACAACCTACTGCACCGGCCGCTCCGCGCACATTAACATGGCATTGGCAACGACATTGCCATCCACACTGGCTTCGCCGTTAAATTTCCAAACACCGCGCTTTGATTTAATCACATCGACTTTCAATATTAACTGGTCACCGGGTACAACTGGCTGTTTAAAGCGGGCGTCATCAATCCCGACCAGATAATATAACGAGCCTTCCTCTGGACGCTTATTGCTTGTTCTGAATGCCAATATGCCGGTTGCCTGGGCGAGCGCTTCTAATATCAGCACACCGGGCATAACAGGCCGACTGGGAAAATGCCCCTGGAAGTACGGCTCATTGTAAGAAACATTTTTAATGCCTGTCAGCGATTCACCAACCTTGCATTCGATCACCCTGTCAATAAGTAACAAAGGATAGCGGTGCGGTAAATGTTTTAATACTTCGTATATATCAAGCGTTTCTTGAGAATTATCCATTTGACCCAGTTCTTATTCATAGTTAAACATTACCCTGGCCCAAACTAGGACTCAGGGAGAATCTGCCAGGCAACTACTCCTGCGTCGCCCTTCCATATCCATACAGTGGTAATACATCTGGCGGCCCAGCTTTCCACCCACTAAACGACAACTCGCGGCGGCGAATGCTCGTTTAAAGTACTTTGCTCTCTAACGTTTTCAGTCTTCGAGCCATTTCTTCCAGCTGCTTGTATCTCGCAGAGCTTCGCAGCCACTGTTTGTTCTCCATCATCGGCGAGCCCGATGAATAGACGCCCGCTTTTTTTATCGAATGGGTGACAAACGATTGACCGGTAATGATTACATAATCAGCAATATCCAGGTGCCCGACAATCCCAACCTGCCCGGCAATCGTGCAATGCTTGCCTATTCTAACACTTCCGGCGATGCCCGTCTGACCCGCAATTACCGTATGAGCCCCAATATGTACGTTGTGCGCTACTTGTATCTGGTTGTCCAGCTTCACGCCATCGTCAATGATGGTATCTTCTATTGCACCTCGGTCCACCGTTGTATTGGCACCGATTTCCACATCATTCCCGATACGAACAGTACCAACTTGGGGTATCTTCAACCACTTCCCGTCTTCTCTGGCAAAACCAAATCCGTCGGAACCTATAACGGTACCAGAGTGTAGTATAGCGCGATCTCCGATCACAACACCGTTATACACCGTTACGTTTGCAAAAAAATACCCTTGCTCACCAATCGTAACATTCTTTCCGATAATACAGCCTGGGCCAACATAGGTATTTGCGCCAATGACGGCACCCGCGCTGATAACACAATTAGCGCCGATATAGGCCGTTGGGTGAATCTGACAACTGCTATCAACAATCCCCGAATGATGGATCCCCTGTTCTGTGGCGGCACTGCTGGGGTACAACAAACCGGCAATATGGGCGTAGACAACATAAGGATCTTTTACAATCAACCCGTTTGTATTTAACGTTGCTTTTTCATCCGCCGAAATAATGACCGCGGCGGCGCAGGTTGTACTTATATACTTTCGATAAAGGGGATTGGATAAAAATGCGATTTCGCCAGCACCTGCATTTTTTAATGTGGCGACCCGTTCTATAATGCAATTGGCATCGCCAACTATTTCCGCATTAAACCGCTTAGCCAATTCTCCCAGTGTATACACAACGATATTTCATTTATTTCTTGGATGATGACATTTCAGACTTGAGACGCTTGACAACATCATTGGTGATATCAATGGGCTTGCTGGCAAATACCACACCGTCACTCACGATAAGGTCATATTTTTGTTGTTCGGCAATGCTGACAACGACTTCATAAACACGCTTACGCAGCTTTTCGAAGGCTTCGTTGCGACGAATATTAAGATCCTCTCTAAATTCTTCCTTTTTGCGCTTAACTTCCCTTTTACGGGATATCACATCACGTTCTAATTTACGCTGGTCACTTTCGCTCATAATCGCGCCATCACGCACTAATTTATCTTCTAATTTCTTTAATGCGTTTTGCATCTCTACGATGTCTTTATCGCGCGGTGCGAACTCTTTTTCCAGCTGTTCTCGCGCGGAATCCGCTTGCGGTGCTTCTTCCAGCACTCTCGCCGCGTTTACAAATCCTATTTTTGTCTCCGCATAGCCTGCCAAGGGAACTGTAGCATATGCAACAAACAATAAGCTAAGCAGCCATTTTTTCGATTTACGGATTTTGGTCACCATGTTTATACACGTGCTCCTACTTACAATTAAAAATTGAGACACCGCTAATGTCTCCGCCATTTGCATACACGCTGTTAATTTTTATTTTGTGTTGTTATTTCGCGTATTTACGTAATTCTTTATTTGCATAATCATTCTGCACAGTCATTTTGCTTTGTTATTTTAACAATGCGGTATCAACATTCGATAAATAACCTTAATTTATGTGCATATATTATCCACAAATACCGTCAGTAAGTACTTTCAGTGATGTTCGAAAATCAGAATTAATGTACAACACCCCTGAACCTGCGTTAGATCCATCAATAAAGCAACCAGGGGGAATAATCACCGGAATATGCTCACCACCAGAATTCATCATACTACCAGTTTAAACTTAGTCTAACTCTTTAGATGTCATTAAGGATAATGCCACGAATCCGCATCATAACTCAAAATATGCTGTAAATCCGTATATTTAACACCCAAAGTGCCGCTATTGCTACGTTCTGCCAGGAAAATCCTCTAAATACTGAAAGTGCAATGCCGATGCGTGGGTTAACCAATTGCCTATTGCCGATTAACCAATGCTGATATTTGTCATATCCCTTAGCTATCAATCAAAATCATCGATTAAAATTACCGATCAAAATTACTGATCAAACCTGCCATGCTTTCGATTAATACGATAATTTCAGAAATATTTATTATCACTTTACCAAGGCCTGTGCCGTTGTCCAGCGACTAAAATGGCGCACCGATATTAAATCCAAAGCGATCGATATCATCACCTGAATCAGATTCCAATGGCCATGCCAGACTAAAGGTCAATGCACCCAC
>Ga0316204_10010651_pt1 | contig 11764 bp, 11 predicted proteins | sample 6monrhotite_MG_2_FD_205661 | JGI IMG/M metagenome (GOLD analysis project Ga0316204, IMG submission 205661) | Microbial mat bacterial communities from mineral coupon in-situ incubated in ocean water Damariscotta River, Maine, United States -... | ecosystem: Environmental > Aquatic > Marine >...
CTTCAATGGCCGAATTTCCCGCCCTGCCTTTTTTCACCGATGCGTATCTGGCCGATACAAGGCATCTTACCACCGAGGAGCACGGGGCCTATCTGTTGCTGCTGATGTGTGCGTGGCGCACCCGCGGATGTGTGTTGAAGGCCAACGATCGCCAACTGGCCCGTATTGCGGGTGTAAGCCCTACAAAATGGCGGCGGCTAAAACCTGTGTTGGCCGAATTTTTCACCGTTGATAACGGTTCGTGGCGGCAGAAAAAATTAACATATGTGCATGAAAGCGTTTCCAAAAAGGTGGCGCGTAACCGGCAAAATGGCGCGCGAGGAGGGCGGGCGACCGCCGCCAAACACCAGACCCCAGCGGGTAGCCATACCAGCGAACAAAAGCCTCGGGCCGCTGCGGGCAACGCAGCATGCCCCGAAATGCCTCAAACCGCGGCGGGATTTGAAGCTGGCTGGCACCTGAACAGCGCCGCATCACCAGTGGACCAGAGACCGAGTACCCATGTGCCGCAGGTCAAAGATAAATTCGCGCGCCAGCACTGCGAAAAAGATAGCGACGGCTGCAGCGAATTGGCACCGAACGCCAGCCCAGCAGGTGCGGCGGGTATCACGGCGAGGGCCCAAGCAACCAAAACCAAAACCAAAGCCAAAACCAAACCAGGTAGTAGCAGCGGGGAAATGTCGCCGTACGGGCAGGCCGCGCCTGTGCCGCTTGCAGGATCAGCGCCCACGCTGCGGGACAAAAGCGCGACAAACTCAGCATCCACAATCGGCTATGGCAACGCTATGCATGCCAAAATTGCTGCTGCCGCAGGCCTGAATTTACAATTTTCTGATGAGCCAACAATGGTGCTTTGGCATGCCGCTGAGGCAAGTGTCGACGGCGATATACTGCCGACACTAGAACAAATTTCCGCGCGGGAAATCGTCCGTACAGGGGCCCGACCAGTACGGCTGGCGTATTATTCAGGCGCTGTGCTTGAGGCTCGCGACAAAAGGCTTGGTGCGACAAAAAAAGGTGCAGCGCATGCCACAGCAAACCCGGCCAAGCCTCCTGCTGTGGAATTTCAGAAAACCGACCCTGAGCACTGGCGGAAATTTCTTGGTAACCCCAAAAGCAAATTTCGCGGCGACTATGTGAGTAAAAATTGGCGTATCCCTACCGACCATCCAAATTTTAAATCGGCGTTTTTAGGGGCCGACCCAAGACACGCAGTTAATGCAGCAATACCCAGTGAAATTTACGCGCTCTACGGCCCCGGCTGGGGCTGGTTATTTCCGACCGCGAAATGAGCAAAGCCGCCATAATTTACAGCGCCTTGTAGCGCCCCCTAAACAGCCCAATAAGAGAAGGACCATCATGCAACACACCCGTGAACGAGATTTGAAAAAAACCGCAACCGAGCTATGCCAGGAAAGCCTGGCACATCAACATAGGCTAGACAGGCCGCAAAATGAGGCGTTTGAAAAAGAAAGCCTCGCCCCTCTTGTGGAAAGCCGTTTGGTTGGAGCCACCTGGACGCTGCGCCGCATGCCTGACCGGGAAAGGGGTTTTCTACGGATGCGCGGCTCCTTGTGGCCCGAGATGCAGGCAGAGCCAGGAAGTTATGCCGACGCCGATACGAGCTATACTGCCTCGAGAAAAAGTGCCCGGCTCACCCCGCGAGAGATCGATCAGATGCAACCGGCGCTCGACCTCTTAACCTTGCTGCCAGACTTGCTGGACAGACAGATATTGTTCTGGACTGCCTGGCACCAAAACGGTGAGCCGCAAGCGCGCATCCCTTGGGCGAAGGTGCGGCGGTCCATGAATAGCAACGCCTCGCGCTGGACGCTCAAGCGCCGCTATGATGCCGGCATCTTATGGCTGGCAGCACTGGTGGCATTGCAACGCTAGCGGCTGCGAGCTGACCAACAATAGGCGCCAGGGCCGTGGGGAATATAAAGTTTTATAATTTGACACAAAAACACACAAATTGGCGGAAGCCATTGATGCTGCTCTATGTTGTTCAGACCCAACAGGACAGAAGCTTGTCGCCAGACTTATGCAGGAGCGAATTGGTAATTTTTTATTAACTACACGGGCAATATTTTTTACCAATGGAAACAGGAAACTTCTATAGTAACACCTCTCACAACCGCGACGATGGCGGCTTGATGAATGACCAATGTTGCCAGCCCTTTGGTGGTTCCGGCTATAAGGCGCTTCAGGCATTACAACAATATTGGAATCTGCTTTTATGGCGGCGCCGTGACAGTGGACGACCTAGTCTTAACCCGTCGCTGGTACCACTACGCAGTGCTTTTGATCCCATGAAAATTCACCGTCACTTGCCGGATATATATATTGCCGAACGCAAATCTGATGCCGTACTAACGGTACGTGTTGCGGGCACTGCTATTGACGAAGCCGCCGGGTTTTCCATGCAGGGCGCTAACTATTTTGATGTTTGCCTGCCACAAGAGCGGGAGTTTTTCATTGCGGTGACAGGTGCAATGTTAAAACAGCCTTGCGGTATGAAATTAACCAGAAGGGTCACACTAAAAAGCGGTCAGGTTTTTAAATATAGCGCTATGTGCTTCCCGTTTGCTGACCGTGACGGTGTACCGAGGTATATTGTGGGTATGGCGAAAATCGCGGCGGACGCAAGTCGGAGTCATTTCGAGACCTCGAGCACCCTGCGGTCAGAAATATCGGACTTCTCCTATATCGACATCGGTGCGGGTTTACCAGCCAAGCCAATGTTGTTGGTGTGATTGTTTGGATATGACAATGGCAGAGCCACTATAATTGATCGGTATATTTACGTTGTTATTTGTCCCCGTAACAGCGTGTTACCATAAAGGCGGATAGAGTGTTGGTATGACAACAGGAAACGGCAATCGAGATATTGCAATGGATGCGTTCCAAGAATATTGGAAGGCACTGCAATCGGCTTGCCGGGAAGATGTGGACGCTTCACCAAATGTGTGTCCCGTTCCGCAGCGCCGGGCTTTCAACCCTATGAAGATACACCGCTATTTGCAGCATGTTTATATTGGCGAGCTAAAATCAGACGATTTTCTGGAGGTGCGGCTTGCAGGAACAGGCATCGACGAGGCCGCTGGGTTTTCGGTCAAGGGTGGTAACTATCTTGAACTCTGTCCCGCTTCAGAACGGCAGTTTTATGTGGCTATCTGCAAGGCAGTTGTTGCTTGGCCCTGCGGCATGAAAATGGTCAGAAGCGTCACCCATAAAAGTGGCCGTGTACATCAATATAGCACACTATCATTTCCATTGGCCGACCGTAACGGTGTGCCTAAGTATATTGTGGGTATGGCAAATGTTGTAAAGGACGTAGAGAATACCGGTTTTCCGCCCCCAGAGGAAGTGATTTGGCAGATAAATGATTTCAAGTTTTTGGATATAGGTGCCGGTATGCCGCCGCTGCCTGATATTTTGCGTTTATAGAGCTTAAAACTGACGGGTTTTGGTAACCTCTTTTTAACGCCGGTTGCCTAGGCTCCCTTTATGCAGTCGCGAATTTCATATGACAATAAGGCCCTGGACACGTTTCAAGAATATTGGGACGAGCTTTCTGACGCCTGCCGCAAAAATAGTGTGGGTGCCGACGGCGCGGGTTTGGTGCCGATGCGCCGTGATTTTAACCCGATGAAATTACACACTTATTTGCCGAATATCTATATTACGGAATTGTTGTCAGACGACCATCTATTGGTGCGGCTTTCCGGCACAGCGCTCGACGAAAATGCAGGCTATGTACTGAGAGGCACTAATTTTCTTGATATATGCCAACCGGCTGAACGCCCGCTTCATGTGAAAACCTTTAAAACTATGACCAGCCACCCTTGCGGCGTCGAAATGACCCGCAGGGTGGTACTCACTGATGGTAGAATTCACCAATTCAGGTCTATATCTCTGCCGCTCGCTGACAAACAGGGCATGCCGCGCTTTATCGTTGGCATCACTAATGTTGCAGCAAATATTGCATATGAGGCGAAAGTTGATCGCTCAGATAAATTGCGTACAAATGTGCTGGATTTTACCTTCATCGACATCGGGGCAGGGAAGCCGCCAATGCCGGAAGGCCACTGATATCAGCGCGCACCTGATAGGCCAGAGAAAAAGGGCTGCAGGCTAGCGAAAAACAATTGGAACGCTCGCTGCTCAGCGTTTTTCTCTGGCCTGTTTCCCTCTATTCGTAGCGAAGTGCATGTACCGGGTTTGCGCTGGCCACCCTAATCGCATGACCGCCAACAGTGATGGATGCCACAACAAGGGCCGCGAGGGCTGCTGCCATGAAGGGCATGGGGCCAAGCTCGATGGCATATGTAAAACCAGTAAGCCAATCACGCATCAAATATGCGGCTGCTGGCCAGGCAATGATATTGGCTACCAAAACAGGTTTGGAAAAATCCCACAATATGCGGCGGGTAACCGCAGCAGTGCTGGCCCCCAGTACTTTTCTGAGACCAATTTCTTTGGTGCGCCTAGCCACACTGAATGACGCCAGCCCATAAAGACCAATGCAGGAAACCAAAACTGACAGTCCGGCGAACAATGCAAATAGCTGGCCTTGCTGTTGCTCGATCCGGTAAAGGGACGCGATGCGGTCATCCATAAATTGGCGGCGAATTGGGCGGTCCTGAACCACTTCTGCCCATGTCGCATCAATTGAGGCCAGCAATCCAGCCACGTCATTGGTTTTATAGCGTATTGCCAGCAAGCGGTACCCTTGTTGGTCTATCTGAAACATCATGGGCGGCACAGTACCTTTTGAAGAGCCGATTAGGTAATCGGCCAACACACCGACGATGGTGAAAGAACCGTTAGGCCCCATTGTTTTACCAATCGCTTGCTCGGGCGTACCGAGACCAAGTGTTTTCAGGGTTTGCTGGTTCACCAGAATATTGGTCTTGTCGCGGTATTCTTCCTGGCCCAAGGGGCGGCTTATATCTTCGGCTCGTGCGGCATTCAGCTCGCGGCCCGCAACCATATGCATGCCAAAAGCGCTGAGGAAACTTTCGTCCACATACATGCCGCGTATGGTAACGGCTTCATCGAGGCGCACACCGTCTACGTCTTGAATGCCTTCCATCCAGCCGTATGTGCCGCCCGGTGCCTGATCAACCAGCGAAACTTGGGTTACCCCATCAAGGCCTTTGATGCGGTCTTTCAAAAGCGGGGCCGAACGGTTTACGCGCGGGTGAGCAAGCCCTTGCACCAGCAGTAGGTTTTCTTTTTGGTAGCCGGGATCCATTTCCTGGCTGAACTTAATCTGCTGGTAAATGATGGTGGCGCCAATCATCAGGCCGATGGCTACGGCGAACTGGGCCGTTACCAGAACCGCAGCGAGCCGGGACATGTTTTTACTGGCCGAGCGCCCGCCGCGTAGCACAGTGGCTGGCCGAAAATTGGCAAGCACTTTGGCGGGGTAAAGCCCGGCACCAAGCGCGACCAGCAAGATAAGCCCCACAGTGCCTGCCATGAATGTGGGGCTAAGAAGTGTGCCCAGCGACATGATTTTCGAGACAAAATCATTGAACCAGAGAAGCGATATTTCGGTGATTACAACGGCAAAAAACATCGCCAGTAACACCGTGAGCAATGTTTCGTTGAGGAACAAGTTGATGATATTTTTCTGACTGGCACCAAATACCTTCCGAACCGCAACTTCGCGGGCGCGCACCACGGTGCGGCTGATCGACATATTCATGAAGTTGAACGTCGCGATAGACAGGATAATAAAGGCGATGGCGGCGAACCCTGTTAATAATAGTGGGTCGCCTGCATCACGAGCGGCGGTTTCAAAATGCACATCCTTAAGGGCAATAGCTTTGTAACCGTAGCTTTGGCTCATCTTGCGTCCGGGTGCGCGCGGTTCCAAATAGCGGTCAACAAACTCGGGGGTAACCGCATCCAGTTCTGCGGGGGTTACGCCGTCCTGCAATTGTACATATGTCAGGTAGCCGATCGACCACCAGCCGGCATCATGAGCTACATTGTCTCGGTTGCTCGCGGCTTCTGGGAAAATGAAACCGGGCCGAATATGCGTGTTTTCGGGGAAATCTTTATATACGGCGCTCACCCGGTAGGCGTTGCCGTCATCAAGCAGGATAGTTTGCCCCAGGGCTTTTTGGCCGGGGAAGTATTTGGATGCTGTGGACTGGGATATTGCCGCGGACGACATATCAGCTAGCGCCGATGCAGAGCTGCCCTCATTATAGGCGAGATTGAAAATCTCAAAGAAGGTTGCGCTAGACCGCCAGATAGTTTCGCTGACATTACGGTCACCAACTGTAACGGTATTTGTGCTTTCCATAAGCCGGGTACTGTTCTTTATCAGGTGGGGGTATTCTGCCTTAAGCCCGATAGATACAGCGCCGCCCGTTACCCTTGTCACTCTTGGTCCGCGCCCCGGGAAGTTTGTTTTGAGCTCCAGTTTATAGATGCCTGGATTGCCGCCAAGATAGCTGTCGTAAGTGAACTCGTCCCAGATGTAGAGTGTGATCAACAGCACCGCCGAAAGGCCAACTGACAAGCCTGCTATATTGATGGCGGAAAACAAACGGTTCTTCAGAATGTTACGAAATGAAACCATCAGATAATTTTTGAACATGCGGTGCCCCTGTTTATTTGCGGCTTGCGCCGAAACGCGGATTTGGATCAGGTCAAAACTGGATTTGGTGCTTTATGGGCCGGTTACAGTGCGGCCTTCTGTGCTTGGGTGGTGTAATTGCAAAAGCCGGGCCTAAAATTTCGTATAAAAACACCGTTATATATCAGTGTGTTGGGGGCGCTATGCCAATAGATTAGTTGCGGCTATGTTCATATTCGAACAGCGAATGTTCGATACCGGACAGGTTAATTACCTGCGGGCTTTGGGCGAAACCTTGACCCGCTATTAATCGAAAATCCCAACTTGTAGACAGTGGGTACCAATGGCGTAAATACTGTGCCCGTTCAGTGTTGAAAGAAAAGTACGCTCCGCCGAGTCTTTTTTAAAAATGTCCTTATAGTTGTATTAGGCAGGGCTAATACAAAAAATTATTTTCGCATCGAGAGGGCCACCACCGCCCGAAAACTCAGAGCGTAACAATATGGGCTACAAGTCTATATCCAGTACGGCTTTCGCAATGAATGCCCGTACAGAATCGAGCCACAAAATTAACGATTAATAATGGTGTTGATTAAAATAAAATCGAAAAACATCAACAAAATTATAGAGTTAACAAACCACTTACGCTATGGTGGCCCAGATAGTTTTTCGAGTTTGTAAGAGTGCAATTCTTGTCACACGGTGGGGCGTAGGAAGCACAGATGCAAAATCAACCTTTTGAGTTTAAGAAACTCATCCGCTGCTGGCAGGCAATGCCGCGAGCCGCAACCTTGGCTCCTAAAAAAACAACCTTTAGTCCAGTGAACCTGTCAACATTAATGCCGTTTTTGTTTTTAATTGAAAAGCAACAGGACGGTATTCTTAGTGTTCGTATCTTGGGCAGCGAGCTTGAAAAGAAGCTGAATATTACCAGGCCATCCCAGCGTATGGTACCACGCCGTCCCGAGGTGCTGGGCCGCTACAAGGCTGATAGTGTTTTCGCGACAATGATGGATCGCGATTGGGATTTCTATGGCCGTTTCATGGATACCTGCACTGGCCAATTGTGCGGTGGGCGCCTGAACCGCCATATACGTCTGGATGACGGCAGGCTGTACGAGATTGATAGCCTGCATTTACCGCTTGCAGATACCGAAGGCGTGGCGCGCTTTATGCTCGGTGTGATGTTGGTGTGGCCGGGCGGTTGCTGTGCACTGGCCGGTGCCAAATTATCCCCTAAAGAAGCCATTTTGGATTACCAGTATGTTGATCTGGGAGCCGGTAGGCCCGCCGGACTAGCTGTGGCCTTACCCGCCAGTAACGCCATTAAAATTGGTGCAGCGCCTGCGAGGCCGGCAGCGTCCTCGGGCACAAAATCACGGGCGGGCTCCCCCGGTTCCAAAAGGCCGACGTATGTAATTTAGAGGATCAGCTGTGTGAGGCGGCAACAGGATTTATTGCAAAAGCGCGTATTGGGGCGGAAGGAAGCAGCGAATGCCTAATGGAAAACATCATTTTGATGACTTGATTTCCTATTGGAAGACCCTGTCCACTGTTAGCGACAAGGTACCGAAAAAAACGGCCTTTAGCCCGATGCAGGTTTATAAACTGCTGCCCGACCTTTTTTTTGGTGAGCGCACCGCGAAATACAATATTCGGCTGCGGTTGATGGGCGAAGCCGTTGAAACGGCAGCGCGGAATGTGATGCCCAATCGAAATATATTTGAATTTGTTCCCGAGCCTCTATGGGACCAGGTAGAGCAATATTATGGCAGGCTTTGCAGCCAGCCCTGCGCCGGCCACATTGTACGGGCCCTGACACTGGAAAACGGCCTGGTTTACGACCTGGAAACCATTTCAATGCCGCTCGCTGATACTAACGGTGAGCCGCGTTTTGTCCTTGGTTTGGTTGATTTACAGCAAAATCGTGACAATAGCGTATTGGCGCATCAGGGAGCTTTTGATGCCAATAGCGTGGCTATAATGGAATATTGGGACCTTGGGTACGGCATTCCTCCAATCGAAGAAACGAAGCCAATAAAAAGGGTTAGCTGAATTAGATAAAATTTTAAAAAAAAAGCTTGCAGTGTGGCTAGGAAGGTTGCTACGCTGCTTACAGCCATAGTGACCGAATATGCCCGCTCCCAGGACCTGAAACTTGGGGCGGGCTTTTCTTTTGTCCGCTGCAGTTTTCCTTATATCCCAATTTTTTCCTGCTACTGATAGGTTACGCTGTGGCTTTTTTCCGGTGCTCGCCAATGAGGTGCTCATCAATATTGGACCCCCAATAATTAGAGGCGTACAAAGTGGCTGCTACTGTTTCTGCCATTTCTGCTGTTTCTGGAGCGCAGCTTAGTGTCCAGCGTCAGCAGCGCCCGTGACCTTAGTCCTAAAAATATGGCTTAAGACTATACGTTTGTCATTCATTCAAGCAGCGATTGGGACCCGCCCGGAATATAACCATCTACGATTGATGTCATGGTGCCGTCTCTCCTAATTTCGTCCAGCGCGGTTTGTAATTTCGCTAGCAGGGCCGGGTCGGTTTTTTTGTTGAAAGCAAAATAATATTGGCGCTTCTCGAAGGCGTGCACCACTTTGAAATCCTGCGCGCGGTAGCCAAGTTTTTGCAAAACCCAAAAAGAGACGATGCGCTCAAAAGCCCAGGCATCTACGCGGCCGCGGGCCAGCATATGGGCTGCACTCAAAGGTGAGTTTAAATACACTAAATTTGATGCATCTACATGGCCCTCCTTAAGGGCCTCGTCGCCGCTCGAATTCTGTACGATGCCGTATCTATATTTGTTGAAATCTAAGCCGTCTTTCACATCGATATCGCTGTCCTGCCGCGCCACCAGAACAATGCGCGAGGTTGCTATTGGCCCCACCCATTTAAATTCGTTTTCTCTTGCTGCGGTACGCACCGTTGAAAATAATATTGTATTTGGGTTATCCCGGACGGCAGCAAACCCCGTTGACCAGGGCGCAACAACAATGTCGTGGCGTTCTTTCTCAATACCGGTGCGTACGAACATTTCCAGAAGCAGATCAACGCTCAGACCCTGGGCTTCGCCAATCTCTTCGTAATTGAAAGGCGGATAATTTTCCGTGTAAATCGTTAGCGTATCGGGCGCGCCCGCACCTGATACTGGTATTTCCTGGGCGACTGGTTTTGCTGGCGTAAGGCTCAGCACTATAGTGAAACCAACTAAAAAAACGGCAGAAAATTTCATGCTGTATCCCGCGCTTATGTTCAGTGCACCGCCGTGCGCGTCTGGCGTATGCGCAAGTGGTTCAGAAGAAACCCTAGCACTATCTTCCTAATGGTTTGTTACCCTACCGCGCCTGCTTCAACTATGCTTGACCTGTAAGCGGTGGCGACATAGGCTCGACCGCAGTTGTCGGGCAGCTGTGTGGGGCGTGCCGCGACGGCATTTTATCCTCCAAATTTGCCCTTCTTCAGCCTGTGCTCACCAATTAAAAGTTGGAGTAAGTCTTGGTTAATTTCCCGGCCCAGAAATCTTCACCAAAACTGAAGCGCTCTTTGCAGGACCTTCCGGTCGCGCGCGGTTTGCCAATCATCGGGCATACACTGGCCATATTGCGGGACCCAATAGGCTGGGGCAGACGGCAACGTGCCCGCTACGGCGACGCCTATTCGGTGAATTTTTTCTTCCGGCAAACGGCGGTGCTTGGTGGTGCTGACGCGCTAGAACAGCTTCTGCTTAATCGAGACCAGAGCTTTTCTGCGGCCAAAGCCTACACGCTGGTTTTTGGCCACCTTACGGACACCAGTTTGCTGATGATGGATTTTGGTACGCACCGTAACCACCGCAGTGCGCTCAACCCGGCTTTTAAAACTGGCATGATGGAGGGTTATTTGGCCCATATGCACCGTGCCATAAAAAACCAGATAACTAGCTGGTCAACTGGCGGCCAGTTTTCTTTTTATCCAGCAATGAAACAGCTAACGCTCGATGTAGCGACAAGCGTTTTTCTGGGACTGCCTGAGGGCGACGACCGGCGCATGGTGAACAAGGCGCTCACTGATATACTCGGATCGTCTATAGCGGTGGTCCGGTTGCCAATTCCCGGTACATCTTGGGGCAAAGGCCTGAAAGCCCGGCGCACTATCGCTGGCTATCTAACCAGCCAGATTGCAGAGCGCCGGGAGGCAAGCACTGGCGATGTGTTTGCTCAGCTTTGCCGTGCTCGTGACGAGAACGGCTCCCCCTTTAGTGATAGCGAAATCATTGGCCATTTGATGACGTTTTGGATCGCGGGCCATGACACGCTCGCCAGTAGCCTTTCAACGCTGGTGTATCATTTGGGTAAAAATCCGGTGTGGCAGGAAAAACTGGCAGATGAAATAAAGGGCCTGTCGCTTGGTACACGGGCCCCCACAGTGGCTGACCTAAAATCGTTGCCACTTTGTGGTTATGCCTTCCGCGAGGCGCTGCGAATTATGCCGCCAGCCCTTGCAGTACCACGTGGGACCTTGAAAGAAACTTCCTATAAAGGATACAAAATTCCGAAAGGCATGCAGGTTTCCGTCAGTATTTACGCGGTGCATCACGACGAAACTATTTGGCCAGAGCCAGAAAAATTTGACCCAATGCGTTTTGCGCCGGAAAACGCCGACCCGGATCGCCCGCAGTTTGCGTTTTCGCCTTTCGGTGGCGGTGCACACAAATGCATCGGCATGATATTCGCTGAAATTCAGGCGAAGTGCTTTCTGGTGAACCTGCTGCAGCGCCACCGGGTTGAACTACCGAGCGCCTATCAACTGAAAATGAAAATGCTGCCAACGCCGCGTCCGGCAGATGGCCTGCCTGTTAGGCTGAGTACCTGTAGGTAATGTTGGGCGAAAGAGGTTGCTGGTTGCCTTAGAAGCTGAAAGTCGCGTACCACAACAGATATACCGTAAAAACGGCAGACAATGTGACAGCTACTTTTAAGGGCCGCATATGGGCGGCCCACTGCTGCGCCGCCTGTTGCCGTAGGTCTGCTTCGGTTAATACCAGCCCGCAATGGCTGCAACATCGGCTGCCAATTTCCTGCGGCGTATTACATTGGCGGCAAGTGTAGGTTGATGCATCAGCGACGGTCATTTGAAAGTCCCACTTTCGAAAACTAGTTACAAAAACAAGCTATTGGCATGATGGCGAA
>Ga0316204_10010652_pt1 | contig 11764 bp, 12 predicted proteins | sample 6monrhotite_MG_2_FD_205661 | JGI IMG/M metagenome (GOLD analysis project Ga0316204, IMG submission 205661) | Microbial mat bacterial communities from mineral coupon in-situ incubated in ocean water Damariscotta River, Maine, United States -... | ecosystem: Environmental > Aquatic > Marine >...
ATCCGAGTGGGTCGATCCCCACGGCGATTGGTTCATCTACTTGAGCTCTGGTGAGCAGTTTGCAGACCTCGCGCAGTGCTTTAGGATCGCTGTTGAGCCTTCTGCACAGCATCGGCAGCTCGCCGACGAGCCTGTTTGGGACTTCGAGTTGATCCTGATTTATTACATCGCCGGATTCGATCTTGGCAAAGTTGATATGTCCGCGGGACCATCGAGCCATGGGCTGATCGAGGTGGTAAGCGAGGAACCGATCACAAGTTTCTTCGTTGATTTCGGTGTCGAGTTCGAGGCTCACGCGAATCGGCGCATCGAAGGTGTCTTTCGGAATGACCAGCACAACATCGTCAGCACTGAGCATGTCGTCTTCGATGGTGAGCACCAAGCTCCCGGTCCGAGGGTCAACAATGTACAGCATGTCATAGGGCACAGAATCCACAAGCATGGTGCCCGCCGTGTGGCCAAGGAGCAACCGCGTAGCTCGTTCAACAGCTAGTTGTTGATCATTCTTATCCATTGAGTTCATCCCATACACTAGAGACCGACCTGATTGGTCTAGGGACAGTACCAGAATCGATTTTCCCAAGATGAAACTGATATCGCCTGACCGAAATCCATTTTCCAAACTTGTAGCCCGCAGGTGTAACGTCACCAACCACAGTCATCCCCATTGATTCATGCAGCTGTTCGCTCGCGGGATTTGGGATGGAAACTCCTGCAAGCACAATCCGATACCCCTGAAGGGCGAGCACATCGAAGAGCTTCGTATATAGGGTTTTTCCAACTCCCATGCCCTGAGATTCTTTGTTTAGATAGATCCCGGTTTCGACTGTCCATCGATAAGCTTGTCGCGTGTTCCATGGCGAGCCCTTCGCAAAGCCCATGAATCCGCCATCGTCACCGACAGCGACCAGCCAAGGATAGGTCTCACTCGTTGCATGCCAGCTCTGAAGCACCTCTTCGGCATCTGTTGGTACTGTCCCAAAGTGTGCAACGGAAGATGCGATAGCGACATTGAGCACATCGGCGATCTCACCCGCGTCCTCTTTGGTCATCAATCGGATCTGCATATCTTCACCTCGTAGATATGAACCTTTATACGCGGAAGATCGATCCGAGTTTCTTGCCCAGCATCAGAGACGCACCAAAGAGCGTGATCGTCAGTAGGGTCATCCCCCACACCCCCATCGCGCTCGCGATGTAGATCCCGTCGCCGAGCCGATTTGTAAACTCAAATATCATCTTCGTGATCGGGAAGTGATCGCTCCGCTGAGCGAGGATCAATGAATCCGAAACCTCGAGCATCGAGAAGCTAAAGACCAGCAGCCCGCCCGCGATCAGGTTGGCCATGATCAGCGGGATAATTACCTTGCGCACCGCTGCCACCCGCGTCGCGCCCAGATTCACTGCCGCCTCTTCAAGCTCGCCGGAGGTCTGCTCAAGCCCAGAAACCGTCGATCGCACGATGTAAGGCAAGCGCCGAATTGCATATGCCACAATCAAGAGCGGGAACGGATTGGGGTTTGTCCCAAAGACCTGCAGCGTACCCTCAAGGATATCGCCATTGCCAAAGGGCCAACGCAGCGTCATCGCCACATACCCAAATGCCATCACTAACCCCGGAACAGCCAAGGGTAACATGCACAGAGCGTCTAGCAGACCTCGTCCCTTGATCGTCGTGCGGACGATCAGGTACCCGATCACCACGCCGAATCCCATGTTGAGCACCATCGCGATCAGAGAAAGCATCAGCGAGTTCTTGATCGAGTTGAATGATTCAGGAGCGGTCAATGCTTCGTTAAAGTGCGATCCAGTGATCTCTTTAGGGAACACGGTCGAGTACCAAGATCCCGGCTCTGCAACACTCGTAAGCACCACACCGACATGAGGCATTATCGCCAGCAGGATTACGCCGCCGAATCCGATCGCCGCGAGCCATCCCCAGAGACCAGAAAGCTGGATCTCGCCGCCTGCTCGCGATGCCTTGGAATACATCGCGTAGCCTTTTTTGCCGAAGATAAACTTCCCGAGCAGATAGAACGCGATCGCAGCGACCAAAAGCACAAGTGTCAGGGCGTAAGGCTCGGCGTTGTTCTGCACATCCTTGAGCCCGTAGAAAATCTGAACCGATGTGACATCGTAATAGTCAAACATCAAGGGCGTGCCCAGCTCGGTAAAGCTCCAAATAAACACAATCGTCGCACCGGCAAACAGCCCCGGACGAATCAGTGGCAGCGTGATCTTTAAGAATCGTTTCCATCCCCCCGCGCCAAGATTCTCAGCGCTCTCATCAAGCGCCGGATCAAGGTTTGCCAATGAGGCCGTGGCATTGAGATAGATGATCGGATACAAATGCAGCGCCATCACCGCAACCACACCCCAGAACTTGGCGACCCCAAGCACATCCCAGTCGGTACCAAGAAACGCATTGAGGGCCCCCTCGCGTCCGAGCAGCGCCCGGATCCCGATCGCTCCGACAAACGGGGGCAAAATCAACGGCACAAGAATCGTCGCATTAAGCAGTTTTTTGCCAGGGAAGTTAAACCTGGCGCTGAGTACAGCTAATGGCAACGAGATGATAATGCAAAGCAGTGTCGTTGCGACCGCAATCTTAAAGGCGTTAATAAACCCGGAGATTCGGTTAGGATCTTTGAAGACGAGAATCAGATGATCCAGTGTCCATCCCTCGCCGGTGGCTGCATCTGCAGCGAATCCTCCTCGGACCGTCAGTCCGATGGGATATAGCAAAAACATCCCGAGTACGAGGAGGATAATGAGCAAGAGCCCATACTGAATCAAGTTGCGAAACATGCGTGCAGACATCGACTGCCAGTCTATGGGCTTAAAGCTGAGATTGCACGGATTTGGTGTGAATCTGCTCACAACCGGGCAAAGCCAACTGGAAGGCGACTTTGGCGCGTGCAATTCACCCAGTTTCATCCTAGAATGGGATGGATATGTACCACCGGGATCTGGATCAATGCGATTCCGATCCCATGAATGACTAGAAGGAGGTCCAAATGCGTATTAATGTTGTAGGCCTACACAGTATTGAAGTGACTGATGCCATCCGTCAACACGCGGAGTCCAAGGTCAAAAAGCTTGATAAGTTCAGCGATCTCGTCCAGCAGATCGATGTGAAGTTCTGGAAAGAAAACACTGCTAAAGAACAGTTCTCGGTTGAAATTTCGGTCGATGTTGTGAATCACCCAGCATTCCTCGCCAAAGCCGATGGACACGATCTTTATCTGGTGATCGACGATTCTGTCGCCAAGGTAGGGCGTCAGCTCAACGATCATCGCGAAAAACTCAAAATCGAGCACCGGTGATCATGCTGATGGGGCATTGATTCTCTCGGGCGGAATCCGCCCGAGGAGACATTAAACCCCAAAGACAATAGGATACGGACATGAAACTGACGGAGATCATCCAACCGGGCTCGATTGTCGCGCAGCTGGGCACCACAGACCGCGACGAAGCGATCCTTGAACTCATAGACCTGCTCATTGATTCTGGGGCCGCACCGGCTGCGATTAAAGATCAGCTCATTGATCGCGTCCTCGACCGCGAGCGAAAGCACTCGACCGGATTTGGGCGCGGGGTTGCTGTCCCTCATGTCAAACACCCAGATATCGAACACATGACGGCTGCTATCGGAATCAGTGCAGAGGGGATCGATTTTAACTCGCTCGACAAACAGCCGGTCTATTCAATTTTCCTGCTCCTGAGCCCGCAGAGCCGACCCGAGGAACATCTCCAAGCAATGGAGATCATCTTCAAGAATCTGTCAAAAGACACATTCAGAAGGTCACTCCGACAATCGGGCTCTGCGATCGAGATCCATCAGCTTCTTGATGACGCCGACAATCATCGGCTCGGCGGATAATCGATCCTCATCGAATGATTCCATGATTCAGATCATCAATCATTTCAATCTCATCTTCAAAACCAGAAGGCAGGCGTTTGAGCAAATCCTGTTCATCCAAGGTGAAAATCGTCAACCGGTACGGGCTCCATGCCCGCCCCGCGACGGACTTTGCGCAGGCTGCCAACGGATTTGTTTCTGATGTACGTGTCCGCAACGACGACGATGACGCCGACGGCAAGTCCGTTATGGAACTCATGATGCTCGCTGCTACCCAAGGGACCGAACTTGAACTCACTTGTGTCGGGGAAGACGCTAAAGCCGCACTCGAACACCTGGCATCGCTTGTGAGCCGAGGATTCGATGAAGACGAAGACGAATAAGACCTGAGTTTGTATGTTTGAATAGTGCTTACTCGACCATCAACCCGAGTTCTGCGGTTTCTTCCTCGTTCATCCGCTGGATCGATGCGCCAACCGAAGCAAGACGATGCTCTAGTCGTTCATACCCGCGATCAATATGGTACACCCTATTGATCACCGTTGTGCCCTGTGCGGCCATCGCAGCGAGCACCAGACCGGCCGAAGCCCGCAGATCACTCGCCATCACCGGTGCCCCGGTGAGACCTTTGACACCAGAGATAACTGCGGTGGTGCCGTGCCTATGGATCGATGCGCCCATTCGGGTAAGCTCGGCTACATGCAGGAATCGTTCTGGGAAGATTTTTTCGGTGATCACCGAGTTGCCATCTGCTAGGCAGAGCAGGGCCATGAACTGAGCCTGCAAATCGGTCGGGAATCCTGGGTGCGGTTGCGTAGTAATTTGGACCGGCTTGAGTGATCCAGAGGCCGAGACCTTGCAGGTCCTTCGGAGCGGATCGTGCGAGGTCGTACGATCCTGAGCATCGATGTGCACCCCGATAGCTTCGAGACGGTCTGTCGCAGACATCATCGCGTCGAGCGGGCAGTTTTCGAGTGTCAGCGACGAGTTGGTGATCGCAGCCGCACACATGAAAGTTCCTGCTTCAATCCGATCAGGGATGATGGTGTGATCAACCCCGCCAAGGGCTTCCACACCCTCAATCGTGATCCTCGGCGATCCAGCACCGCTGATCTTTGCACCCATACCGATGAGCATCTGTGCTAAATCAACGATCTCAGGCTCACAGGCTGCACATTCGATAATCGTCGTGCCTTGGGCCAAAGTCGCAGCCGACATGACATTGGCTGTTCCGAGGACTGTTGAGCCAAAAGGGCCACCCAAGAAAACAGTATCACCGATGAGACGCCCGGATTGAGGTACTCTCGCGACGATATCACCGCCCTCGAGTGTGATCTTGGCGCCCAAAGCCTCAAGCCCGCGCAGATGCAGATCTACCGGGCGCTGCCCAATCGCGCAGCCGCCGGGCATCGAGACCCGTGCGTGTCCGCGTTTGGCCAGAATCGGGCCGAGTACGCATATGCTCGCCCGCATGGTCCGCACGATGTCGTATCGGGCATGGAACTCGGATTCGTCGGTAACCCGGAGATGGGTTGATGGGATACCGTCTTCCCCTGTTTGGATCTCGACTCCGAGTTCTCCAAGCAGGCGGTACATGTTCCGGATATCTGAGAGATCCGGAACATCTCGCAGCGTCACGGGCTGATCCGTAAGCAGGGTCGCTGCCAAGAGTGGGAGGGCCGCGTTCTTGGATCCGTTGATCCTCAATGAGCCACTGAGTTTTCGTCCACCTTCGATGACAAAGACATCCATGCCTACAAGCCTCCATAACAACCCGAGTTCTGTTTGAGTGTACCACACCCCAGATCGATTTTCGGACGAACTTCGCGGGTTGCGTAAAGAAGGTATCGGCTAAGGAGCTTCGAGAACTCGCAAATCGGTCTCTGGCAGTCTCTTGGGACAGATTGCGAAAACTCCCCTTCAGACCTAGTTTTTTTCCTGATTGATACAACCGGCAGAGGATCGCGCAATTCTCACCTCAATCAGGTGGCAGACGCGGGCCTGAAATGGATGTTTGATAAGTAGACGAGTCCAGATCGCCCTCGGCGGGCAATACGGACAACCAACATGCAACAGGGAGTGGCACCAATGACCACAGCTGACACACACATCCTCGATTCTGACGAATCGGTGCATACAAATCGATTTATGCAGATTCTCCTGATTGCTGCGATCGCAGCTTCGGGACTTTCCATGATTTTCTCGATCGGTACAGCGGTTGCTTCCGCGTCTGATCAGCCCGCTTCGAAAGTCGCAGCGGACCAATAGCGTTTTCACTGTTTGGGGGAGTGCAGCTGCGAGGCTGCAGGAGTTGAGTATGGAACGGCATTCCCAATCAAATCATCATCGCGAGCAATTCGCCAGCAGTAAGTCTACGGAGGACCACATGCAAAACAAAACTAATACTACAAGTACAAACAAACGACTCACCCGAGCTGCAGCTCTGGTACTCCTAGCAGGAGGCGCGGGGATGATATCAGTCGGTAGTGCGAACGCAACAAGCACTTCAACCCCAGACTACTCGAACCTTCCAGAGACGATTACACTCACCGGCACCGTCCGTGATTTCCACGAACAATCGGCCGAAGGAGGCCATCCAGACTTCCAGCGTCGCCCATCGAGCGGGTTCGGGCATTATGTTGGTATGGTTGCTGATGTCCTCAGCGAAGACGGCAAACCCATCATGGCTTCGACCGGCGAGAAGATGTCCTCAAACTGGAAAGACAGCCAGGGCAGGAAGATTATGCGTCCGCGATCGTACTACCCATCACTCGAAGGTGATAGCTCAGGCTCGGTGGACTCGAGCAAAACTGGTTCAAGCACCACAGCTTCAGCATTCGACCAATGGTTCCGCGATACCCCGGGCATGAATGTGTCTAAACCGCTGGATCTCACTCTTGTCCGTCAAGAAGGCAGCAATGTCTACACCTTTGATGACAAGCAAGATCCGCTGTACGCGAACACGGGCGGATTCTTCCCGATCAATGATGATCTGTTCGGTAACTCTGCAGGCGATAACAAAAATTTCCACTTCACATTCGAACTCCAGACCGAGTTCACATACGAAGCCGATGCTGGGATGAACTTTAAGTTCACCGGCGATGATGATGTATGGGTCTTTATCGACGACCATCTAGTGGTTGATATCGGCGGCGTGCACGGTGCGGTCTCACAGACGATCGATGTTGATCGTCTCGAATGGCTCGAAGATGGCCAGCGGTACAAGCTCAGCTTCTTCTTCGCAGAGCGGCATCGTACGCAGTCAAACTTCCGCCTTGAGACCACTCTCCAGCTGAGAACAGTTGAGTTGCCTCCAACCGCAGCTCTCTACGATTGATATTTACGATGCATGTTGGTGTTGGTGCGAGGCCGATCCGTTCGACGGGTCGGCCTCCTCCTTTTTTGGATCTGTTTATCGCATAATGATCAACGGTAGCGATGCCCACGCCTTCTCGAATCTCGTCGATCATCATCGCGAGCCCGGGGATACACATACCGCTCAGCAGTTCTGCTGGTATGGAATGTCCTCTGGCGTTCGAGCGTTGGGCGCTGCTGCTCGGGCCACCCCATCGAACCAAGGTACGGCTCATTGGATCGGATATTGAGAGATCCGTCGCGCCGATCAAACTCTGGTGATTGATCGTTGGCGTACACAAAGAACTGCGCATCAGCCCGACCCGGGGGCACGATCACTGCGCTGCTAGAACCCGCATTGCCCGCAGCCAACTTAACTGGTGGCGTCCACTGCCAAGGCCCAGCTGCAGTATTTCTGCTCTGTCCACACCCGCTGACGAGTACAACGAGTGCACCTGCAGCGAGGAGTTCGATCAAGATCTTTAGTTTTGCACACATATCAGTCTCTATGCGACCACAACTAGGGCACCATTGCCAACGAAATACCCGGTATATTGAGTATTGACCGCTGGAATCCCGCGGATTGATCAATGCGAAACTGTTATCGGATTGTGATCTTGCTGTATTAGCCGTTCATGAAATAATCAATCCGAGCCCGTGATGCTTCAATTCGTGCATGCGAACCCTCTACATTGCCTTGCTCGATAGCCTGGATTACCGAACTTGCCATCCGCGATGGCGCCCCCGGTTCTCGATATCCCGGCCCATTGATTCCATCAAGAATGAGATCCGCGCCCGCGTTGATTGCGTGAATTGCAGCTTGGGATCCTCCGAACTGATCTCGGATCGCGCGCATATCAAGTGAGTCCGTCACGACGACACCATCGAAACCGAGTTGTTCGCGGAGCACCCCGCATGTGTGTTTGGCAGAGATCGAAGCAGGCATAGAAGGATCGATTCTGGTATCCATCAGATGCCCGCTCATCACTGAGATTCGATCGGCATAGAGCAGTATCAGCTCCCTGAATACATTGGTTTCTTCCTCAGTATGAGTCTTTGTGACGTCGCATACGCCCAGATGCGAATCGAGCATGGCCGAACCGTGACCGGGGAAATGCTTGATGCAGCAACGCACGCCAGCAGTGCGGTGGGCATCGATCACCCTTTGCGCACATCGCGAGACTGCATGGGCATCCAAACCAAACGAGCGATTCTTCCCCGCGATGATGGGTGAGTGAGGATCGATCGCCAGATCGACACACGGGGCAAAGTTGAGATTGATCCCAAGCTCCCTAAGCTGACGAGCCTGTCTGTTGGCGTACTGATCTTGATCCATCTCCGGATGAGCCGCAAACTCTTCAGCACTCATCGTGGGCAAAAAACCGTGATTTTCATCGAGCCGTGAGACTGTCCCGCCCTCTTGGTCGATCGCCACGATCAGATCAGATCCCATCTCGTTTCGAAGATCATCAATCAGCTTGGTGAGCTGCTTGGGAGTGTGGATGTTGCGTTTGCTGTTCCCCGCGATATCACGATCAAACAGAATAACGCCCCCGGCGTTGATCTCTTTGAGCTCATCGATATCTTGTCGCGTTTCAGGATCACTGAGCGATCCGCCTCTGAATCCAAACATGAGCATCGAGCCAACGAGTTGTTCGATCTTCATGATGATGTCCCTATCACCTTGCTTAGATGACCGTCGGCATCATCAAGCAACTGAATCGCTTTTTCATAAGGCACCTGCATCGAGTGCATCACAATTGCGGGCTTGACGGAGTTATTCGCGTCACCCAAGAGCGTGAACGCGCTGTCGCGGTCGAGCCCGGTCATCTGGGAGATAATCCTAGCTGCTCGATCTCTGAGCTTGTCATTAGTTGCCTTGAGATCGACCATCATGTTTGAATATGTCTTGCCCAGTCCAACCATCGCACCCGTCGTGATCATGTTCAGACAGAGCTTGGTCGCGGTGCCCGCCTTCATGCGTGTCGACCCGGTGAGCACCTCCGCTCCGGTTTGGATCGCGATGAGCACATCGCACCACCCCGGCTGGTCAATCGGTGTGCATGTGAGCAATCCCGTCGATGCGCCTAGTGACTTGGCGTATTCCACCGCCCCGAGCACATACGGCGTAGTGCCTCCGGCAGCTATTCCCAGCACTACATCCAGCTCGCCGACTTCATAATGATCCAGCTCGTTGTGGGCACCGACTTGGTCGTCTTCCTTGGACTCAGATGATTTTCGTAGAGATGAATCCCCGCCAGCGATGATCCCGACGACCGTATTCGAATCAGTTTGAAAAGTCGGGGGACATTCCGACGCATCAAGCACGCCCAGCCTGCCGCTGGTGCCTGCTCCGAGATAGATGAGCCGCCCTCCGGATCGGATCGCCGCGATGACCAGATCTGTGAGTTGAGCAATAGGCTCGATCTGATCTCTTACCGCCCCGGAAATCAGTTGGTCTTCATCGTTGATGATCTCAAGGCATTCGAGCGTAGAGCACGCATCAAGCCCAGCGGATCGATGATTCCGCTGTTCGGTGAGCAGATGCCCGCGATCGGCGGGTCTGTCACCAGTGTGATTTGGTGGGTTGTGCTCGCTCAAACGCACCCGAGAGGGCTCGAACCTCCGACCTATGGTTTAGGAAACCATTGCTCTATCCAGCTGAGCTACGGATGCTTTATCTGCACCAAGCGTAGGACGAAATCGCCCGTCATGCGAGCGATCCAAACGCCTATGATCCAAGCCCAAATCTCTATTATTAGATTCGGGCGAGATACACGGAGATTCACGATGAAAGCAGGCATCGTCGGCCTACCAAATGTCGGCAAATCAACATTGTTCAACGCGTTGACCAACGCGGGCGCATTGGCTGCCAACTATCCCTTCGCGACCATTGATCCAAACATCGGCGTTGTCCCAATCCCCGATCCCCGTCTCGAGATCATCCACGAGCATGTGAAGACTCAAAAAGTCATTCCCGCAGTGCTCGAACTCGTCGATATCGCCGGGCTTGTCCGAGGCGCATCTACCGGCGAAGGCAAGGGCAACGCATTCCTCGGCCATATCAAAGATGTAGATGCGATCATTCAGGTCGTCCGCTGCTTCGAGAAAGCCCCCGGCGGCGAGGACATCACACATGTCGATGGCTCGGTTGATCCGCTCCGCGATATCGAGACCATCGAGCTCGAACTCATCCTCGCCGACATCCAGAAAATGGAGAACGCAGCGAGCAAAGCCAAACGCAACGCCAAAGGCGGCGATCGTGACGCGGTCGCAAGGATGAAGGTCATCGAGTTGCTCGAACCGATCCTCGAAGCGCAGAAGCCCGCCCGCTCGCTCGAGCTCACAGACCCAGAACTAATCAAGGCTGTCGAGATGCTCGGGCTGCTGACCGTCAAGCCGATCCTGTACATCGCCAATGTCGCTGACGATGATCCCAACGGCGAGGGCGAACTCGCCCAGCGCGTACGAGAGTATGCAGCGTCCGTCGGAGCGGAGATGGTCCCGGTGTGCGCACGGATCGAGTCCGAACTCTCAGAACTCGACGACGAAGACAAGATCGAGATGCTCGCCGACATGGGCATGGACGAACCCGCGCTCGGCAAGCTCGCCCGCGCTGCCTACAAGCTCTTGGGGTACCAGTCCTACTACACCGCAGGCGAAAAAGAAGTCCGCGCTTGGACCATCCCACATGGATGCAAAGCGCCGCAAGCAGCTGGTGTGATCCACACCGATTTCGAGAAGGGCTTTATCCGGGTTGAATGCTACTCGGTTGATGATCTCGTCGAGTTCAAAAGCGAGAAAGCGATCAAAGAAGCAGGCAAGATGCGCATCGAAGGCAAGGGCTATGTCATGCACGACGCGGATATCTGCAACTTCTTGTTCAGTAAATAATGATGGATAGACAAATCCTGCTCAGGGACTTCACTTCCGTTTAGACTTTGCACCCGCCGAACCGTTCGATCCCAAATCGTATAGCAATGACGCGATCATTCCGATGATCCACCAGAAGCTGAACTCACCGCCGCCAAAGACATGGCAGAGCCCGAATGTCAGTGTTGTCGCGGGCAGAAAAAAGAAACCAATGAGAGGCACAAACCATGTGCTCCAAGGATCCGCTTTTTCAAAGAAACCGATAATCCAGAAGACGAACAAAAGCACACGAGGCATCAGCATCGTTCCTGCAATCAATAAGCAACCAACCATCGTGATCCTCCTCTGCATAGCCCCGTATATCGGTTTATTATAACAGTATTGAAAAACCCTGCAAGCGCTGCCCGCAGGGTTCTATTTGGTATTAGTCTGAGCAAATTTCACTTAGTCGTTTGATCGCAGCTTAGCAAGCAATCGCAGCAGCTCGATGTAGAGCCACACAAGCGTGATCATCAAGCCCCAAGCGCCGACCCACTCCATGTATTTGGGAGCGCCGGTCTTGACGCCCGCTTCGATGTATTGGAAATCCAGAATCAGGAACATGCTCGCAAGCCCGATGATGAGCACGCTGAACCCGATACCCATCGGCCCGGCGTCGGCAAAGCCGTTCCAGAT
>Ga0316204_10010654_pt1 | contig 11762 bp, 23 predicted proteins | sample 6monrhotite_MG_2_FD_205661 | JGI IMG/M metagenome (GOLD analysis project Ga0316204, IMG submission 205661) | Microbial mat bacterial communities from mineral coupon in-situ incubated in ocean water Damariscotta River, Maine, United States -... | ecosystem: Environmental > Aquatic > Marine >...
GACACACTACACCTATGCTTCTCGACAGCATGGTCGCCGCCCATTGCCGCCCTTGTGCGTGGTGCTGTGACACATGGCTACGAGTTCGAGTTACATTACTGCGAAGATGGTGCGTCCTTTGTCGGCTATGCCGAAGGCGACCCAGAAGCACACAGCGACATGTCATTTGAGACATTCACAGATACACACCCAGAGAAATACATCCCCGAAGATGTGCTTGATGAGTGGCCTCACCTCGTGTCTGACTGGGAAGAATGGCAACAGGAACGTGACCAAGAGGAGTTAGCAAATGCCTGATGGATTTACAGCAGACTTTATGACACTACTTACCAAGTATTGTGGCGACCAATGGGACTTTAATTGGGACGACTACGATGATGGCAAGAAATACCTACGACTAACAATGAAATTCAAACAACGCTACACAGAGGATTACGAATGATGCGAGCAATATTGATTGACCCGTTCACCCAAACGATTGAAGAAGTGGACTACAGTGGAGACTACAAGGACATCTATGGACTGATTCAGTGTGAGTTATTCAGCACAGTGTATTGTCTTGAGGACACCTTGTTTGTCGATGACGAAGGACTATATGTAAAAGACCAGAGATACTTCAAGGTCGCTGGCTACCCGCAACCACTGGCAGGTCGTGGCCTACTGTTAGGCACGAACGAAGAAGGCGATAGCGTTGATGCAAAAGCAAAGCTGTCAGTCATTGAGAAGGTTATCGAGTGGTGTCCCGAAGGCATGTCTGTTGAACCACAGTTCGGCGTCATGGGTTTAGGTAGCAACGACATGGATGACAACGAGTTGACAGACAAAGAAATTGTTGATATACTCTTGGGCATAGAAAGGACGCTACACTAATGTTTGAAGCACCATTTACAATATCATACGTTGAGATGTTCATTGCGTTGGGCGTCTGGCTCAACACCACAATCAACGTATACAATTTTATGAAGGCGAAGAATGACAGAGACTAAGGACAGCGAGTTCGATAAGATGAAACGCTTCTTGTATAGCGGTCAGCTATCACACAACCAACTGGTTGACTTCCTTGAGAAGCGACCACAACTTAAACAACAACTTAAAGAACACATCTTTAAGACTTATCGTGGAAGGAAATAACATGGCACGATACGAGGTAACATTCGTAATTGACACAGACCTACAAAGCGTAGGCACACAACCCTGGTGGCCTATCATTGGCGAAGAACCCATGCCTGTTGAATGGCTTGAGTATATCGTAGTGCGTGACTTAACACCAGAGGAGTATGTCTTGGACGTTCAGTTCGAGGAGAACACAATCAACCTGATTGACATGACGGGCGAGGCTCACGAGATTCTTATGAAAGAAGCGAAGCCAAACCACCTATCATTAGTAGTAGACAACGATGACGATGAAAATAAACTTACCAGCGTTCCTGAAAAGGAATAGTGCGGCAAAAGCGTTGTCCGAAGGACAGCACCAACCACAAATTGTTCCCGCCAAAAAAGGCAAGGGAAGCTATAAACGAAAAGGAAAACACAAGACTGATGACTAACAAACACACAAAAATGTTTAAGCCTTGGTATGAAGATAACATTCTAAGTCCTTGGAAAACAACGAAAGTTTCTGATAAGCGTTACGTATCTGAGAAGGTGCGGCACGTCAGGGCGAATGACTATGACCGCCTTGGTAAGGAATGGGAACGTGAGTTCATCTGGAACGAGGGGTATTGATTATGGATTTATTTGTAACACCAATCATGTGTCTTGCACTTACAGTGTATCACGAGGCACGTAACCAAAGCACAGTCGGACAGCTTGCGGTAGCGCAGGTCGTGATGAATCGTGTGTCCGATGACCGATTCCCCGATGACGTGTGTGCTGTCGTCAAGCAGGGCATCCACTGGCAGAGCAAGCCTGCACGAAACATGTGCCAGTTCAGCTTCTACTGCGATGGCATGTCTGATGAGCCACGCAACCTTACAGCATTTCAGTATGCCTACGATATTGCAGACGCCACGCTTGATGGATACCAGCATGGCCTTATCGAAGGCTCGACACACTATCACGCCGACTATGTGCATCCCGATTGGGCGAACCATCACACACGAATAGTGCAGATTGACAACCATATTTTTTACAGGTGGGACTAATGACTACAAACCTATGGGAAAAAAGTAAACGCTCTCTCTTTCGAGAGTTGTATCACCAGTATCTCGACGAGGGATACAATCAGAAGGAAGCAAAGAAAATGGCACGTGACGATGCCAACGAAGCATACGAGGAAGACATTGACTTTGCGATGAGCATATCTGAGCAGGAGTTTGAGGATTGAGCAAGTCTCTACGCAAACTAAAGAAAGAAAAAGACTTTCATGGCAGGCTATTCCATGACCAGGGCGAAGCCGCCCGATGGCTTGAGCGTATGCAGTTAAAGCATGGGTTCACCAGCCACGAGTATGGTAGCCAGCCGTGGAAGGCAGAAGACAATACATACTTAACGCTGGCATACTTACACAGGAGTAAGACAGATGGATAACAAACAGTTGAAGCGACACCGTGACTTAGTTCGCCGCCTGAAGCAAGAGCAAAGGCAAACAGCAGAGTGGCATGAAAAAAAACGCTTGACACTATCGAGAGGATGGAGTAGGTTTCATCCAATGGAGCTTGACCCTGACAACAGGACATGGTATTACGATAGCTATGGTGCTAAACGTGACAAGCAGACCGAAAGGATTATTGACGATGAGTAAAACAAAGAAGCAGAAACTAAAGGCAATTCGCCGCCGTGCCATTGCCCACCAGAACAACAGCGCAACCAAGAAGTCTATGTCAGACGCAATGAAAGAGGTTCAGAATGTTTAAGATGATGTATAGAACGGCTGGGTGTAGCCCTGCCTTTATGGAAAACGTGAAGGACAGGGAGGAGTTCCTACGCTTTCGTGCCTTGCTTGCGGAGAGCATGGGGTTCACCACAGAGCAAACTAACAACAAGCTTTTTATCTACGATAAGGGCAAAGAGTTCGGGGTATACTATGCAGAGTATCCAAATGGAAAATGATTCTAAAGTTACAAGCAGAGGTGAGTGTGGTTCTTGCGGCTCATCTGATGGCAATGTTCATTACGATGACGGCCATGCCTACTGCTTTGTTTGCGAGAAGTATACTGGTTCACCCAACGAAGAAGGATATACACCAATGCAACACAACGTATCTACAATACCTACGCCACAGAACATACAGGTAGCACGGCTGTCACAGGGACAGTTCGCACCCATCGCTGACCGCAGCATCAGTCTCGAAGCGGCTCGTGCATTCGGTGTGACACAGACAGATGGCAAGCACATCTACCCATACTACGACATCAAAGGCACACACGTTGCCAACAAGATTCGCACAGTAGCTACCAAGGAGTTCCATGCCGAAGGCTCTATGTCTCAAGGCACACTGTTCGGACAGCAGTTGTTCGGTCAGGCTGGCAAGTTCATCACGGTATGTGAGGGCGAGCTTGATGCACTGTCTGCCTATCAGATGATGGGTTGCAAGTGGCCTGTCGTGTCTGTTCGTAACGGCGCACAGTCAGCAGTCAAGGACTGTAAGGCACAGCTTGAGTGGCTTGCCAAGTTCGACAACATCGTGCTATGCTTTGACAATGACGAGCATGGTCGGGCGGCATCGTCTGCGGTGGCTCAGTTGTTCGAGCCTAACAAGTGCAAGGTGATGAAGCTACGTGGCAAGGATGCTAACGAGTATCTCAAGCACGGCAGAGCAGAGGACTTTATCAAGTTGTTCTGGGAAGCACAGCCATACACACCAGCAGGCATTGTCAACCTCGCTAACTATGACGGGCTGTATGACAATGACGACAAGGAGTCTGTCCCGTATCCATACGAGGGCTTGAACGAGATGCTGTATGGTATGCGAACAGGTGAGCTTATCACGTTCACAGCAGGCACTGGTGCTGGCAAGTCAAGCATCATGCGAGAGCTTGAACATCACCTACTCAACAACACTGACCACAACATTGGCATCGTCAGCCTTGAGGAGAACGTCAAGCAGACCATCTTCCACCTCATGTCTGTCGAGGCAAGCAAGCGTCTATACATTCAGGAGGTGCGTGACACTATATCACCAGAGCAACTCAAGTCATACGAGGAAGCGACTGTAGGCACAGGCCGTGTGTTCGCCTTCGACCACTTCGGCTCTATCCAGACTGACGAAATCCTGTCACGTATTCGCTACATGATTAAGGCTCTGGACTGCAAGTATATCATCCTCGACCACCTATCCATCTTGGTATCAGGTCTTGAGGGTGACGATGAGCGCCGCAACATTGACAAGATGATGACCAACCTACGCTCTCTTGTAGAAGAGACGCAGTGCTGTGTCCTGCTTGTGTCTCACTTACGCCGTGCATCAGGTGACAAGGGTCAGGAGGAAGGCAAGGAGATTAGCCTGTCTATGCTACGTGGCTCACACAGTATCGCACAGATTAGTGACGCCGTGATTGCAATGGAGCGTGACCAGCAAGCTACTGACCCTATCATAGCCAACACAACCACAGTGCGTGTTCTTAAGAATCGCTATGCTGGTGAGACTGGTGTCGGCGCATTCCTATTGTATGACCGTGACACTGGCCGCATGACAGAGATTGACGACCCTAACAAGGAAGACTTCGACACAGTAGAAACAGGAGGTTATCTATAATGGATTTTGAACTAAGAGCAAAGTGTGAGGACTGTGGTTGGATAGGTTTGGATATTGACCTTGAGCTTAAGGATGTGATACAAGAGCCATGGCTTTCTCAGAAAGAGGGAGACATTCTCAAGGAAGCGTTGATATTTGTGGAAGAAGTAAACAAGAAGATGGGGAGGTCGGGCGTTAACCTTCGTATATACGAGTCTGAGGTTACTCTGGAGTCAATAGAAAAAGACCTTTTGCCTTACGGTCTTCCACATGAACACTGTCCCAAGTGTAATTCATTTGAAAGCATAGTAGACCCAGACGAAGACCCTCACCTATCTTGCTACTCGTATCCAAACTGCGACCTCGCACCAACAGGATGCGTGGTGGAGATGGGTGATGACGTAGAAGAGTTTGGATTCAAAGACTAAAGGAGATTATTTATGACACAGCTTAAACCAATCGTAGGCAGCGTAAACATTCCCTTCTCAAGAGAGAGGTATGAACGCTCAGACAACAAGGCTAAGCAGTGGGTGCTTGATTACTTATCCACACAAGGCCATACAATTTTAGACACCGAAGAAGATTTTTCTGTTGACATCAAGAGCAAGTTGGATTATACTAAGTTCTTCAACGAGGCGGAGATAAAGTATGGATGGAAAGGTGATTGGAATCCTACTTGGAAAGAGATACGAATACCCTACCGCAAACATAAACTTATTAATGCAGTAGCAGACAAGGGTGTCTTACACTTCTACATCATACGACCTGACATGAAGGCAGCGTGGCGTATCAGTGGTGACACAGTATCCAAGTCAGAAGTTAAAGAGGCACGTGGTGGCCGCATCCTACAGGGTGAGCAGTTCTTCCACGTTCCATATCAGCAAGCGGAGTTAATCGAAGTATGAAGCCTTCAGTAGAAGATAGGAAAAAGTTTGACCTTGACTTGGAGTATGGTGAAGTCAGGGAAAGTATGGTAGCTGAGATGTTACAAGATAAAAAAGTTGAGGTTAAATCAGAACGTGGTATGTGGACAGGCACTGGAAACATCGCAATCGAATACATGTCATACGGAAAACCTTCTGGTATTTCGGCCACCGAAGCAGACTATTGGTTTCACAACCTATGTATAGATGATGATGTTTATGCTACGCTTGTCTTTAAGACTGACAATCTTAAAAAGATTATTAAGTTAATGGATAATCCAAGACAGATAGCAGGCGGCGACCACAACGCATCCAAGATGTTCTTGTTAAATATACAAAGCCTGTTTGATAAACAACTTATAAATAAATTTAAAGAAAGTATTAAGATATGAAAAGATTAGTAGTAGACATTGAAACAGATAGCTTAGATGCTACTACTATTTATTGTATTGTAGCAAAGGATTTAGATGAACAACGTATATACACTTATAAACCAGACTACATCCACCATGCGAAAGAACTCATTGAGTCTGCCGATATTATTGTTATGCACAATGGTGTGTCTTTTGATGCTCCAGTAATCAAGCGATTGCTTGGAGTAAACATACCGCTAAGTAAGATACGAGACACACTTATCATGTCTCAGATGGCAGACCCAATGCGAGAAGGTGGGCATTCACTTGACGCATGGGGCAAGACGTTTGGGTATCCGAAGCTAGAGTTCTCTGACTTCTCTGGTTACTCAGACAAGATGCTGACGTATTGCGTTCGTGATGTAGAGCTTACGGCGAAAGTATACAAGGCTCTTGTCCCTACGCTCAAGGGTTTCTCTGCACGTAGCATCAACCTAGAACATCAGGTTCGTGCAGTCATCGACAAGCAGGAGCAGAACGGGTTCACACTTGACGTTAAGAACGCAATGCTCTTGGTTGCTCGACTGTCTGACGAATCAGCAAAGATTAACAACGAACTTCAAGAAGTCTTCAAGCCTATTACTCAGGTTAGAATATCTGAGAAGACAGGTAAAAGACTTAAAGATAAAGTAACAGTATTTAATCCAGGCTCACGTAAGCAGATAGCGGAACGCTTGTCTGCACTTGGTTGGAAGCCACACGCCTACACTGAGAAGGGACAGGCTATTGTCTCTGAAGAAGTGTTGTCCAAGGTGACTGACATACCACAGGCCAAGTTGATTGCTGACTACTTACTACTGGAGAAGCGTGTGTCGCAAATCAAATCATGGATTGAGGCGGCAGACGAGAACGACAGGGTGCATGGACGAGTGCTTACATTGCGTACCATTACAGGACGCATGGCTCACACATCACCTAACATGGCACAAGTACCTGCTGTCTACTCACCTTATGGTAAGGAGTGCAGAGCATTGTGGACAGTATCGAGTGACGACTACACACTGCTGGGTACTGACGCATCAGGTCTTGAGCTACGAATGCTGGCACACTATATGAATGACGAAGCCTACACGAAAGAAGTTGTGGAAGGTGACGTGCATACAGCTAACCAGCAGGCCGCAGGGCTACCCAACAGGGACAATGCAAAGACGTTTATCTATGCGTTCCTCTACGGTGCTGGTGCAGGCAAGATTGGACAGGTCGTTAATGGCACAGCCAAAGACGGTCAACGTCTGATTGATAACTTCCTCAACAACATGCCAGCCTTGAAAGCACTACGCAAAAAGGTTGACACGTTGGCCGATAGAGGTTATCTTATTGGTCTGGATGGTCGTATCCTTAAGGTTCGCAACAAACATGCGGCACTCAATACCCTACTACAGGGAGCAGGTGCAATCGTATGTAAGGAGTGGCTGAAGTTTATTATCATCGAGGCAACCAAGGCACAGCTAGACTTCAAGCTTGTTGCAAGCGTACATGACGAATACCAATTCGAGGTGCGTAAGGGACAGGAAGAAGCCTTCGGTGCTGTAACCAAGAAGGCAATGACACTGACAGAGCAATCGCTCAAGGTTAATTGTCCTCTCGACTGTGAGTATAAGACTGGTAACAACTGGGCTGACACTCACTAAAGTGAAAAAAAGTTATTGACATTCGATTATGGATGTGAGATAATTCAAAAATCGCAGCAACAATGGTGTTGTTTGTGATACGGAAACCAAAACGAAAACCAATTTAGGAGATTAAAACATATGACTATTGTATCAGGAAAAGTTTATTGGGCATCAATTCAAGCACCTAACACAACCTACGAACCAGAGTGGGGTTTGGACATGCTGGTAGACGACAACAACCGTAAGACTTTCGAGGCAGACGGTGTACCAATCAAGAACAGAGACGATGAGCGTGGCGACTTCGTACACATTCGTCAGAAAGTATCACGCCGTGACGGTACACAGAACGATGCACCAGTAGTCATGGACGGACAGAAGAAGCCGTTCTCAGACCTAGTGGGCAATGGAAGTGTATGCAACGTACAGTACACACCATTCGAGTGGGAGATGAACGGCAAGTCTGGTACTTCTCCAATCCTGAAGAAGGTTCAAGTAGTGAGCCTTGTTGAATATGCAGGCGGCAACGCCGAAGACTTTGACGTAATCGGAGAAGCATCTGCACCAATCGCAGACGATAACATGAACGACTCAGTTCCTTTCTAGTCGTTAGTTAACTGCACGGGGGAAGCAACAAGATATAGGCTTCCGAAGATGGATACGAGGGCTGGGGACTCCATCGCTTTTTACAGGAGATTATCATGGAAACAAACTTAGCACCCATACTGGTGACTGTCTATGCGGCAGTCGTAGCATTCATTGCGGGTTGGGCTATGCCACGAGGCAAATACCTAAAGGCAATACAACTACGTCTTCTCAAGGGTGTACATAACTTCTTCGCAGACGAGGAAGAATACATTGCACACAAAGCACAGAAGATTAAGAAAGCAGTTAAGCGTAAGAGCTAGGACACGTAGCTCAACTGGATAGAGCAGCAGACTTCTAATCTGCAGGTTGCAGGTTCAAGTCCTGCCGTGTTCGCCAACCGAAAGGATACCACATGACCAAAACATTAGACACACTTATCCCTGACATTTACACTATGCTTGAGCAAGGTGCTGATGTTGAGCAGGCTCATGTTAAGGAAGCCCTTGATGAAGTCGGTGGCCTTGTGCGAGAGGCTGTCGAAACCATACTCCGTGAAGGCCAGCGTGAAGGTGCATCACACCTACGTCTGTCTTCAATCGGCAAACCAGACCGTCAAATTTGGTACGGAGTACAAGGCGAAGAGGGAGAGTCCATCAATGGGCAGACCAAGATTAAGTTCTTAATGGGTCATGTTCTTGAGGCTCTCCTGATTTGTCTAACCAAAGCCGCAGGCCATAAGGTAGAAGAGGCACAGGATACCGTAGAGGTTGAAGGTGTGCTTGGACATCAGGACTGTGTGATTGATGACGTATTGGTTGACATCAAGTCAGCATCGTCATTCGCATTCAAGAAGTTCAAGGAAGGCAGGCTATCAGACGATGACCCGTTTGGATACATCGCACAGATTAGTGCCTATGCCACAAAGAACAACCGCAAGGAAGCCGCCTTCTTTGCAATCGACAAGAACAGCAGTGAGCTTTGCATCCTACCTATTCACGACATGGAAATGATTGATGCGCCTTCAAGGGTGCGTCACCTCAAGGACATGGTGGAAAGCGAGCAGGCTCCTGCACGTTGCTATGGCGACACGGCAGATGGAAAGGCAGGCAACCGCAAGTTAGTTGTGGGCTGTGTCTTCTGCCCTTACAAAAAGAAATGCTGGTCTGATGCCAATGGTGGACAAGGACTGAGAGCATTCAAATACTCTAACGGAGTACGTTACTTGACCACTGTGGCAAAGACCCCAGACGTTGAGGAAGTACATGTGTAATGGGATTCAAAAGAAAAAAATACAAACACGAATACAAATCAAACTCTGAATACGAAGCGGCTCAACAACTACACAAGCACAAGATTGACTTCGTATACGAGAAACAAAAGCTACCCTACGAGTGGCGTGAAGATAAGAACTACATCCCAGACTTCTTCCTACCTAACGGCGTAGTGCTAGAGGTCAAAGGCAGGTTCATGCCAGAGGACAGAAAGAAACACCTGTTCATTAAGTCACAGTATCCAGACATGGACATCAGGTTTGTCTTTGACAACCCCACCCGCAAGCTATACAAGGGCGGCAAGATGACCTACGGAGACTGGTGTGACAAGCACGGCTATATGTATTGCAAATTAAATGAAGGCATTCCGCAATCGTGGCTTGACAAACAGGGTGGGAAATAGTAAGATAACAATTCACTTGGACGAGTTTCGCCCTGACGAATCGTCCCCAGAACGTACACTGTTCTTGTGTGTGTTGCTTCAGGCATTGCTTGACGCATCTAAGCCAGCCTATGATGGTGAGCCTACGACTGCACGAATAGAACGAGACAGGGCATCGGCTTGGTTCTTTGCTTCGGTAGGGACAACAGCTGAAGACTTTGAGGAGGTGTGTGTCAACGCAGGAGTAGATGCACATTACATGAGAGACTTTGCATACAAAGTATTACAGACAGGAGAAGTAGATTATGTCAGAAAACGGATTAACGCAATACTTGGACACTAAGTTTGGATACACCCAGACACCAAGTGATGACCCAGTTAACAGCCCCGCCCACTACAATACCAAGGGCGTTGAGGCAATCAAGGCTATCGAAGCCAGCATGTCAGACGAAGAGTTCCAGGGATATTGTAAGGGCAACGCCATGAAATATCTGTGGCGATACAAGTACAAAGGAAAGCCTGTGGAAGATTTGAAAAAAGCACAGTGGTATTTGGAAAAGCTTATTGCCTCTGTTCAGAACGTATAGTATAATGGGAGTCTTCGCAAAATGCAGGTAACATTAATCGACCACATGGGTAGTGATTTGACAGTAGTCAACGCTGCCCGTGTTTCATTCAATAAAGAATCACAACGAGTACAGAACGGTAGCCTACAGGACTTGTCCGATGCCGACCAAAAGCTAATCAAGTATCTTGCAGAGCATGGTCACTGGTCGCCGTTCTCCCATTGCTTCTTACAGTTTCGTATTGAAGCTCCCCTCTTTGTCGCACGACAGCTTGTCAAACACCAAGTGGGGTTGGCTTGGAACGAAGTCAGCCGCCGCTACGTGGACTATACACCTAAGTTCTACACGCCTCAATCGTGGCGCACTAAGGCAGACAATGTAAAGCAGGGTAGCTCAGACGATACTATTGATTATCACATTGGCTCATATACACGCTCCGCAATCGCAGAGTATGAACGTATGCTTGATGTAGGCATTGCCCCAGAGATGGCACGTATGGTGCTACCACAGAACATGTACACAGAATGGTACTGGTCTGGCTCTCTGTATGCCTTTGCTCGTGTCGTTAACCAACGCCTCGACAAAACAGCACAAGCGGAGACACGTTACATTGCCGACTTGATTAGTCAAGCCGCCGCAAGATTTGATTTTAAATACAGCTGGAAAGCATTAACAGGAGAGGAGCTTCAAACTAATGACACAGACAACCGCTATGACTAACCACCTACCAACAGACTACCAAACATTTATTGCTACGTCACGCTATGCCCGATGGCTAGAGGACGAAGGTAGACGAGAAACATGGTCGGAAACAGTTGGTCGTTTTATTGATAACATCGTACGCCCTGCTGACTTGGACAGCAAGACAGTCAACGAGATTGAAGACGCAATCCTTAACCTAGAAATCATGCCATCTATGCGAGCCTTGATGACTGCTGGTCCTGCGGCTGACCGTGACAACACATGTATCTACAACTGTAGCTACCTGCCCGTTGACCACCCTCGTGCCTTTGACGAAGCAATGTTCATCCTGCTATGCGGCACTGGCGTAGGCTTCTCTGTGGAGCGTCAAGCAATCCAGAAGCTACCCGAAGTGCCAGAAGACATTAGAGACAGCGAAGACCTTATCGTTGTACAAGACAGCAAGGAAGGTTGGGCAAAGGCACTACGCAAACTAATCAGTGGCTTGTACACAGGTGACGTACCGAAGTGGGACGTGTCTAAGATTCGTCCAGCTGGTGAACGCCTCAAGACATTTGGTGGCCGTGCCTCTGGACCTGACCCATTAAATGACCTGTTCAACTTTGTTGTAGCCAAGTTCAAGGGCGCAGCTG
>Ga0316204_10010656_pt1 | contig 11761 bp, 13 predicted proteins | sample 6monrhotite_MG_2_FD_205661 | JGI IMG/M metagenome (GOLD analysis project Ga0316204, IMG submission 205661) | Microbial mat bacterial communities from mineral coupon in-situ incubated in ocean water Damariscotta River, Maine, United States -... | ecosystem: Environmental > Aquatic > Marine >...
CATGATGCAAATTGGCGCTCGAGCGGTGATCGATTAGAGTGCCGTTTAAGCCAAGATATTCCTGGGTATGGACAAGCATTATTTAAACATAGAGCTTTGCAATCAATGGAGTTTCGCGTGTCTGTGCGGGACAATCCGCGTAAGTCTAGCCAGGCACTGTTGTATGTTGCTCCACCAAACTGGAAACGCTTTTCTAATAGAAAAGTTTTAGGCAGAGTTGCAGTAAGTACAACTGATGACGGTACGATCGTCGTGCCTGAAGATTGGGCATATAGAGTGGCTTATGAGATGCGCGAAGGAATGGAAACGGTTTGGACGCATTCTGATTGGGCTGATGGTCAGGACCTTATCGTCGCTAAAATTCGTCCTCTTCGCTTTAATTCTGCATGGGACGATTTTAAAGAATGTACTGCAAATTTAATCGACTATGGATATGAAGATGTACGATTTTCATCGTTTTTCTTTTCAAAGAACAGCATGAACTTAAGTCGAGCAGAAAAGGCTAAATTAGATAAGCTGGCTGAATACGTCTCGATAGATAGAGATTTTCAATATATTAAAATTAGCTCGCATACTGATAGTCGCGGTTTGAGGAAAATCAACAAAGCAGTAGCAGCAAAAAGAGCCAATTTAGTTAAAAATTATCTTGTAAAACAAGGTGTTAGTCCTAAGCGGTTTGTTATTTTAGCAAAGGGCGAAGTGAAGCCTAAATATAACAATCGCACCGCTTCTGGCCGGGCAAAAAACCGTCGAGTTGAAATTAGCCTAGTTAAATAAAAACAAACTAGCAATAGTCATGTTCAAATCGGTATTATTAATACGAGCTTTGCTGCTCAGTTAAATGTTTGTTTATGCTTTAAATCCCTCTTAAATTGCAATCTTTTAGCCATATTCGGGTATAATCTCGCCCCTAATTTCTTATCCTTAAATTTAAGACTTATCGATTGGCTCGAGCAGTGGAGTTTTAGTAATGAGTGGCATCAAAAAAGTAGTATTAGCTTATTCAGGTGGTTTAGACACCTCAATTATTTTGAAATGGTTGGAAGATACCTATGGTTGTGAAGTTGTGACATTCACTGCTGATATTGGCCAAGGTGAAGAAGTTGAGCCAGCACGCGCAAAAGCAGAAGCGATGGGCGTTAAAGAGATTTATATTGAAGATTTAAGGGAAGAGTTTGCAAAAAACTATGTTTTTCCAATGTTTCGCGCCAATACAATTTATGAAGGTGAGTACCTTCTAGGCACCTCAATTGCTCGCCCGTTGATTGCCAAGCGTCTAGTAGAGATAGCAAAAGAAGTAGGCGCAGATGCTATTTCTCATGGTGCTACAGGCAAAGGCAATGATCAGGTGCGTTTTGAGTTAGGCGCGTATGCACTGATGCCAGATGTTCAAGTGATTGCTCCATGGCGTGAGTGGGATTTGAATTCACGTGAATCATTGATGGAATATGCAAAGGAACATGATATTCCTGTCGATTTTGCTAAACAAAGTAAAAAATCACCCTATTCGATGGATGCAAATCTACTGCATATATCATACGAAGGTGACATATTAGAAGACCCATGGGTTGAAGCTGAAGATGATATGTGGCGTTGGAGTGTTTCACCAGAAGCGGCACCAGATAAAGCGACCTATATCGAAATTGACTATATCATGGGTGATATTGTTGCCATTAATGGCGAGAAAATGTCGCCTGCGACAGTCATGGAATATTTAAATAAAGTGGGTGGAGAGAATGGTGTCGGTCGTGATGATATAGTTGAAAACCGCTATGTCGGCATGAAGTCTCGCGGCTGTTATGAAACACCTGCCGGTACAATCATGTTGAAAGCACATCGTGCAATAGAATCGCTCACGCTAGATCGTGAAGCAATGCACTTAAAAGATGAGTTAATGCCGAGATATGCCAAAATGATTTATAATGGATATTGGTGGTCGCCTGAGCGAGAAGCGTTACAAGCTTTAATTGATCACACTCAGAAAACGGTTAACGGTACTGTTCGGGTTAAGCTATATAAGGGTGGCGTTTCAATTGCCGGTCGTAAATCTGAAAAAGATTCATTATTTGATGAAAACATTGCTACTTTTGAAGATGATGATGGTGCATATAACCAAAAAGATGCAGAGGGCTTTATTAAGCTCAATGCGCTCCGTCTACGAATAGCGGCAAAAAAGAAGAAATAAAGCCAAATCTATAGCGCAATTTTTACAAGGCCTGCATTTGCAGGCCTTTTTTATTAGGGATATTTCATTTAATGGTTAAGTTTTTTAATCACTGAGTCGATACTTTAGTTATTAGAATAAAATGTAATTATTATATGGATGAGTGTTTTACATATGGACAGCAGCTCAATAAGACATAAAAATTTAAGTATATTATTGGCGGAAGATGATCCTTCAAGCCAGTTACTTATTGAGCGCTATTTGTTAAAGATGGGCCACAATGTGAGTCTGGCAAATGATGGAAAAGAGGCTCTAGAGTTTTTAGAATCATCCTTATTTGATCTGTGTATTCTTGATATGCAAATGCCGAAAATAGATGGGCTAGGAGTTTTAAAAGCATATAAAACTGCTTTTTCTGATAATCCACTACCATTTATTATACTAACAGCTAATAGCGATGAATCAGATATTAAGAAATATATGGATGCAGGCGCTGATTTATACTTAAATAAACCTGTAAAATCTATATCATTAAGTAATGCGATAAATTCATTATTAAACAGAAATTCTGAGTTAGAACTTGAGCAAGAAAATACTTCTATTGATATTAGTTATTTAAAAAGTTTTAATGATCAGCAGTTTTTGGATGATTTTATTGATAAATTTATAGAAAGTTCTCGTAAATTGATTGATGATTTAAACGTTTCAATTAATGACGATTACGAGAGTTTTATGAAAATCATTCACAGCATAAAAGGTTTGTCAGGTAATATTAATGCTGCTGGATTAAGACAGGCGACGATTACAGCTGAAACTATTGATGAAATAGAATATAAAAATAACGCTCATGCGTATGTTGATATGATAATAAATGAGTTATCACGAGTTGGAAAAGCATTAGAGCAGCATGCTAGTAAAAGATATAAATTATAGGAATTATGCATGGTCAATCAAAACTATACCTTATTAGTCGTTGATGATAACGAAGAGAATAGAGATATTCTCTCACGTAGATTATCGAGTGCCGGCTTTAAAACAATCAATGCTAAGGATGGTCTTGAGGCCACAAAAGTATTAAATGAAAAAGTTATTCATTTAGTTTTGCTAGATATAATGATGCCTGAAGTTGATGGTATAACGTTATTGTCTCAAATACGCGCCAATAGCAATTTTGATGACATGCCCATCATTATGGTCACTGCGATTGATGTTGTGAATGTTGCACAAGATTGTTTACGCAAAGGAGCTTGTGGCTATGTCACAAAACCGTATGATATTGATCTCATTAAGCAAAAAATTAGGCAATGCTTAAATTTAGAACCAAGGCTAGTCAATTCTTAATCTTACTTTTGAAACAATAAAAAAACCGGTATAACTACCGGTTATTTTTATTGGCAATTATTTCGATAATTTTTTACTTAACCAATAGTCTACACTGGCATATTTACCACCGCCAATAAAGAATAAAGCCAGCAACATAATAAAATAAGTTGCAGCGAATTCAATACCATTATTCAGTATAACTAAATTGCCATGTTCAGTTAACCATTGGTAGTTGCCATGTTGTTCCAATAAAGATTTGGCTTTATCTAATCGTTCAACCGCTTCAATGGTTCGTTCTGTGGCAAAAACTCCACTGCCTGTTGAGATAGCCAACCAACCGTTAGTCCAATGCACACTAAACGCGGCAACGAGCATAGTAAACATAAGAGGGATTGAAATCCAACGTACAGCAAAACCAAACAACAGCATAATCGCTCCTGCTATTTCGGTTGATGTCGCTAAAAAGGCCATAACAGATGGGAAGGGTAGACCGAGTCCCCACTCTGCATTACCAAACCATTCGGCCGTATCTGAGAAGGAGTGATATTTTTGTGTGCCAGCCATCCAAAAAACAGGAACTAAATATAAGCGCAAGAATAGAGGAGCTAAGAAGTCAACTTGACGCGTTTTATCAAGTATCGTATGTAATTGAAAATATTTTTCCAATAGTTTATCCATGAGTTAACTCCATATTTTATTATTAGTTTGATTTGTTGATGGTTGAGCAACAAGCTTAAGCTTTGTTAACGCCTAATATGACATGTCTGTTTTTTAAATCCTGAATGATTTGATAGCCACCTTCAATAACGACATTTGCATCAGGGTGGTTCATTTGTTCTGCGATATTTACTAACATTTCTTTTGTCGTTAGATTATTGTCGTCATTTATCATTTGGATAAGCAATGCAGTGACAGGGTTAAGTTCCATAAAATGCACTTCATCATTAGCATCACGATAAATAAGTAAATACACTGGCTGAGCTAAAGCTTCTTGAGGGATAAAGTCTTCACTAATTTGTTGAACTGGATATTGGTAAGACAATGGCCATGCTAAAGGTGACATAATGGGTTGCCTATTTAGTAAGTCAGCATCCTCACTACTATCGATTTCATTCCAATTTATATTCTCATCTAAATCAGATGTCATTAATGCCAGTTCAATCCATTCGTAATGTGCGAGTTCTTTAATAAAAGCAGGGTCATTTTTGTTATTGCGTTCATTTTCTAGATATTTTAGAAACTCACGAGGCATCTCTGGAAATAAGGGGGTATGCGAGAGGTGATTACAAAAATAATCTCTCATCATCTCATCCCATTCATTGTCAGGCATCACTTCTTTTAGAACAGGGTAGGTATTTGAAATAAAATCTTCGACGTTATTAAAAAATAATTCGTTATAAATTTTCATACGACGTTCTTCAACGTCATGTGGTTTTGGGTTTTTCTTTGGATCACGAATATGAGCAGCAAAGTCATATTGTGCTTGTTTAAATAAGGGTAAATCAGCCATGTTGGCTACTGGTAGATTTTTGTTGTTGCCATTTTTCTTGAATATTTATAATAGTATCTACTTCAGTTAATAATTCCGGTATTGGCGGGATATTAAAATCTCTTTCAAGCAATGTGGGCATAACACCGAATACATCATAGCTTTTATGTAATAAATCCCAGACAGGATCGACAACATCAGCACCATGTGTATCAACAATTAAATCTTCTGCTTCGTTGTAATGTCCTGCAATGTGCAAGTAGGTCACACGTTCAGCAGGTAACTGTTTCAAAAATTCAACCGCATCGTATTTGTGGTTGATACTGTTTACGTAAATATTATTGACGTCTAGTAAAAAATCACAATCAGCTTCGCTGATAACTGCGTTAATGAAATCTATTTCGTTTAGTTCTTTTGCAGGAGCGGCATAGTAAGAAACATTTTCCATAGCAATGCGTTGTTCGAGAATATCTTGAGTGCGTCTAATACGTTCTGCAACGTAATGCACTGCTTCTTCAGTGAAAGGGATTGGCATGAGGTCGTAGAGATGACCATCATCGCTACAGTAACTTAAGTGATCACTGTAGGATCGAATATTATGTTGTTGAATAAATTTTTTAACTTTGTATAAGAAGGCTTCATCAAGTGGCGCTGGACTACCAATTGACAAGGATAAACCATGTAGTGTCATTGGGTACTTTTCAGCAAATGCACTGAATTGTTTACCTAATGCGCCACCCACTCCTATCCAGTTTTCAGGAGCCACTTCCATAAAGTTCACTTGAGAAGGTGGTTGGTCTGCGAGCTCTTCCATAATGGAACGTCGCAGACCTAAACCTGCCCCATGAACAGGGTATTGATTATTGTTCATGTGATTAATTATGCCGGATTATTTTTTACCGCCACATTTACCTTCACCACATTTACCTTCTTTCTTATCTTTTTTGCCGCCGCATTTACCTTCGCCACATTTACCTTCTGACTTTGCTTTTTTACCTTCGCCGCATTTACCTTCGCCACATTTGCCTTCTTTCTTATCTTTTTTGCCGCCGCATTTACCTTCGCCACACTTACCTTCCATATGACCATCAGCAAGCTGCATATAACCACTAGAAAGCTCATTCATAGCAAAAGGATTAGTACCTTCAGCTGCGTTAGCAACATTAGCCGTCGCTAAAGAAGCAACAAAAGCTGTACCCGCTGCGATTGATAGTGTTTTGAACGATTTTTTGTTAGACATCAGTGTATCTCCATTATTAATTTCAAATAAAACGTTATTGTTTTTAATATAAATACCGAGCTTTCGAGGTGTACATCAAGGCACTTCAGTAGCTTGCAAAATATGACATATATCTAATACAAAAGTTTCGTATGCATACAAAGCTTTTATAAAATCTAACATAGATTTATGGTTAGAGTAGAGTGTTTTCTATCTTTAAAGTGTTTAACTGTGACGTTATTAGCTTTAAAAACAATAGTTTATATGTGTCTTTGATTTCCAGCAAAGAGATATGTTTGATATAAGTTGAGTTTAACTGTACTTTTTTAAACAGCTCAAATAGTCATTTTCATCTGGCATTTTGTTCTGCGACTGGGCTTCCCATAGCATTTGGCCTAAACATTCCATCATAAGATGCTCGGTTTCATGAGCATCTTTATGTTTGTTTAACATCGACTGATATAGCTGTTCGATACCTATTGGACGTTTTGTAGACAATTGTTCTTGTATGGAGATATGCATTGCCATATGTAAAAAAGGATTGGTTTGTCCCATTTCTGGGGTGTAGTCCTTATCTAATGCTTCTTTATTTTCGAGAAGTTCATGATACTCAGGATGGAGCTCAATGATTTTAGCGATTACAGCATCAAGCGGCTGCATGAATTCTTGCTTGAGATGTTTTTGCCATGCGCTGAAAAACATTTTTCTCAATTCTGTGCGGTCTTGTCCAAACATGGGGAGCTAGGTTAATAAGAGAAGGTTAAATTTTCAAGTAGATTCTTGCTTTAAAAAAGGTCGATCTCGGTTTCTTGCTCATCACCGGCAGATGTTAACACGCCAAGTTGTTCTGCGAGTTTACCTAATTCCATGCTTGAAGATTTGAGCCCATCAATATCTTTGGAGGTAGCGAGGATAATTTCTTGTAATTTTTGCACGGTAGAAAAAGCGAATGTTGCAGTGTCTTGTTCACTTTGAGTTGTTTTCGCGAGCGAGATCCCTAATTCACTGACGGTGGACATAAATCCAACAATTTCAGAATACGATATCACAACGTCTTCCATTAGCTCATCAGCTTCATTTGATAAGTCGGTGCTATGGTGTGTTTCCTTTATCGCTTGAGCAACATTTTTTTGCAGAGAGGTAATAATACGTTCGATTTCTTCAGTTGATTGCTGTGTTTTTGTGGCTAACGTTCGTACCTCATCTGCAACCACAGCAAAGCCACGACCATGTTCACCTGCGCGCGCAGCTTCAATCGCTGCGTTGAGTGCGAGCAAATTAGTTTGTTCAGCGACGTTTTGAATCACTGTAACGACATTACTGATACTTTTACTTTCATCACCCAGTAAAGAAATCACATTTTGTGTATGAGAGACACTTTCAGAAAGAGAACTCACACCTGTTATGGCTTTAGTCATTACAAGCTTGCCACTGTTGCCTTCTTTCTCAGATTTATCCGCGACACCGACTGTTTGGTCAGCAGTGTCTTTTGCATTAGTGAGCGCAGCTTGTAAGCTTTCTAATTGTACATAAACCACAGTGGACATTTTTTCTTGTAGAAGAATATTTTCCAATGCTATTTCTGCCGTTTTTGATAACTCACTGGCGTAGTTAGCGAGTTTGTTTGAGACATCATCAAAGAGTTGTGATTTGACGCTACTTTTAGTGAGAATATCGACCAAAGGATTTAAAAAATGGATATGACTTAAATCTTTAGTGATATTAATAGAGCTACAAGGATTTTCTTTGCCTTCCTGTATTGCTTCAACTGCTGTATCAAGTTGTTTAAATAAAGTTTTATATGATTTGTTTTGACGATATAAAGTATAAATGGGGTAACTTGATATAATGATTAAAGTAATAAATAGATTTAAAGGATTCATTTGCGCTATAAAGTTAAACACTGCAGTAGCTACAACGAGAATGTAAGTGATGAGCAGTAGCCTTTTTTTACTTCGCATATAGTGTCGCAACCCAATATCTATTATTTTCTTACCCTTATATAGCGGCCTAATGGAGTAATCCTATACCTCTTTTTAGGACTAAATGACGAGAAATTGAGTTTTATATGTGATTAATTTTAAGGTTATAGAGATGGCTGAAAAAATAAGGTTATTCAATCACTTTATCTTTAAATTCGCATAAGTCTTCAATCACACAGGCGCCGCAGCGTGGTTTTCGAGCGATACAGGTGTAGCGACCATGTAAAATTAGCCAGTGATGAGCATCGAGTTTAAATTCTTCAGGAACGAACTTGAGTAATTTTTTTTCAACTTCGAGTACAGTTTTACCTGTCGCAATTTTTGTTCTGTTAGATACACGAAATATGTGGGTATCCACCGCGATGGTAGGGTGACCAAAGGCGGTGTTTAAAATGACATTGGCTGTTTTCCGCCCTACACCCGGTAAGGCTTCTAATGCTTCACGATCTTCGGGTACTTGTGAGCCATGCTCTTTTACTAAAAGCTTACATGTTTTAATAACGTTTTTAGCCTTGGTGTTAAATAAGCCAATCGTTTTAATATATTTTTTTAAACCGCTTTCTTTTAATGCGGCCATTTTTTCAGGAGACGGTGCGATTTTAAATAAGTCTTCTGTTGCTTTGTTTACCCCTTTATCGGTCGCTTGTGCTGAAAGAATGACAGCAATGAGTAACTCAAAAGGAGAAGAGTAATTGAGTTCAGTTGTTGGCTCTGGAATATGTTTTTTAAGCCGAGTGAATATCTCGCTACGAATATTCTTATTCATAATTTAGGTTTTAATTCGCCGCTTGAACCGGTGCAACACTGCTTGCAAGGCTTTTTGTTTGGCTAAGACGTTTTTTATCAATAATATTTTTGCCTGCAATAAGCAAACCTAAACCGATAAAAGCACCTGGCGGTAAAATAGCTAATAAGTAGCCACGATAGTTTTCAAATAAAGTAATCGTTAAATCGCGAGCAGACTCACCAAACATAAGGTGAGCTTGTTGAAATAAAGTCCCTAAGCCAATGGCTTCACGCATGGTACCTAATAAGACTAACACTGCTGTAAATCCTAACCCCATAAATAAACCATCAATAAAAGAACTCGACACCGTATTTTTTGAAGCAAACGCTTCTGCTCGGGCGATAATGGCACAGTTTGTTACGATCAAAGGGATAAATATGCCTAGTATGATATATAGCTCGTGAAACCATGCGTTCATTGATAGCTCAATAATCGTCACAGTAGAGGCAATAATTAATACGAAAACGGGTATACGAATTTCTGGACGAACCCAGTGACGAATAAGCGAGACCATAACATTTGATGCAACTAATGTAAGCGTTGTCGCCAAGCCTAACCCCAATCCATTGATCACCGTATTTGATACGGCTAACAAAGGACATAATCCAAGCAATTGAACAAATGCAGGATTATTAACCCAAAGACCATCATAAATAATTTTACTGTAATTAGTATTAGTCATATAAGGTATCTCGATGTTCTTGATAATAGTTTAAGGTTTTATATATCGCTTTAATGATAGCTCTAGGTGTAATGGTCGCGCCTGTGAATTGATCAAATTGTCCGCCGTCACGTTTAACGGCCCAAGCTGATTTTTCGGGGTTTTTTAATGATAGACCTGCGAATTGCTTAATCCAGTCTGAACGTGTTTCATCTATTGCGTCACCTAAACCAGGTGTTTCTTTATGTTGTACGACTCTAACACCTGCCAGCGTACCGTCATAATTAATAGCCACGAGTAAATCAATATTACCGCTATAGCCATCAGATGCGGTGCTATTAATTATCACAGCAACGGGCTGTGAATTTTTGCGAGCTCGGTAAATATTCACGGTTTTATCAATACCCAGTATAGCTTTATCTTTCACTTGGATGAAGTCAGCAAAAATATCATTGTCATGTGCAGAAGGTTTGATAAGCACATGGAAAGCTTTAAGTAGTGCAATGCGCTTGTTTTCATTAATGCGATCGATTGTATTATCGAAAGTGTATGAAACAAAAAAAGTACCTGCTGTTGCAAAGATAGCGAGAACAACTGCACTAATCAGCATGTTACGAAAAATATTCATCACACTAACGACTCTCACCAAATACACGCGGCTTAGTGTAATAATCTATCATTGGTACAGCCATGTTCATTAATAGAACAGAGAAGGCAATGGCGTCAGGGTATCCACCCCATGTGCGAATAACATATATCAGTACACCAATTCCCGCACCATAAATAAGACGACCTCTATTTGAAGCTGCAGCACTCACCGGATCAGTTGCGATAAAAAAGGCACCTAACATTGCTGCACCACCAAATAGATGAAAACTAATTGGCGCGTAACTATCTGCATCAGCAAAATTAAATAACATCGCCATAAGGGCAAGTGAACCTAACATAGCAACAGGGATATGCCAGCTAATAACGCGAATGCTAATTAGTATAATACCACCGATCAAGTACATGATATTGATCCATTCCCAGCCGTAGCCTGCAATGTTGCCGAAGAGTGTAGCATTTGCTGTTTGAATTTCATCTAGGGTATAGCCGAGACTAAGTTGTGTTTTGATACTATCAAGAGGCGTAGCCATAGTGATAGCGTCATAACTTAATCCTGCAGGAAGGGTTTCAAATAAGCTGTATTTGATTGTGTCAAAAGCATCAAGGCCATGAGTTTCTGCTGGGATCCATGCTGTCATTTCTTTGGGGAAAGCGATAAGTAACATGGCATAACCTACCATGGCAGGGTTGAATGGGTTATAGCCCATACCACCGTATAAATGTTTTGCAATAATGATCGCAAATGCCGAGCCTAAGGCTGCCAGCCACCATGGTGTTAATGTAGGTAAAGCCAATGCGAGTAAGATAGCCGTGAGAACTGCAGTACCATCATAGATAAAGGGCTTAATGGGTCGTTTGCGAATTTTTAATATAGTGGCTTCACATATCAAAGCTGTTATAACAGCTACGACAATATTCACCATGACACCCCAGCCGAAAAAATGAATATATACTAATGTGCCTGGGATCAGAGCAAACATGACAGCCAACATCATTTGAGAAATGCTTTCATTGTTTTGAATATACGGCGAGCTATGCGACTGTGACATATTTAATTGTTTTCCTGCATTTTTTTGCGCTTTGAATCAATTTCTGCAATAGTTTTCTTTTGCTCATCTGTTAAGTTATCGGTATTAGCAGGCGCTACAGCTTGATTTGCACGTTTCGCTTTTACTCGAGCCATCGCCGCTTCAATCGCAGCTTTTTTAGCGTCATCACCATTGTCTTTTTTTCCTTCAGCTTTTTTTAGCAACTCACGTTTTTTCTTTTTACGTTCTTCGTTTTCTGCTTTTTTACGTTCCATTCTTAATAGGCGAAACTCATGACGTTGCCGGGCGATATCTGCATTTTTCTTTTCTTTTTCTTGTGCCCATATTTCAGTTTTAGCAAAACGATAATATTGTACAAGTGGAATATGGCTTGGGCATACGTAACTACAACAACCACATTCGATACAATCGAATAGATTATAGTCTTGTGTTTTATCAAAATTTTTCGCACGCGCATACCAGTAAAGTTGCTGTGGTA
>Ga0316204_10010658_pt1 | contig 11760 bp, 7 predicted proteins | sample 6monrhotite_MG_2_FD_205661 | JGI IMG/M metagenome (GOLD analysis project Ga0316204, IMG submission 205661) | Microbial mat bacterial communities from mineral coupon in-situ incubated in ocean water Damariscotta River, Maine, United States -... | ecosystem: Environmental > Aquatic > Marine >...
CTGGTAGTAGACAATGAAAAAATTGGTGACATTCAACTAATCATTGATGTCACCCAAGAACTTCAGGTCGAAAAACAACGCATATTCAACCTGGAAATTCTCGCACTTTTGCTCTTTTCAGCAATAGGTCTGGTGAGTGCCTTTTGGCAAAATTCGGTTATTCGAAAGCCAGTGCTACGACTTGAAAAAGCAGCCAGTCGTATGGCTGGTGGCGATTACAAAATTCAATTACCGCATGAAGGTAACGATGAGATATCCAGCCTGACTGTCGCTTTTAACACCATGGGCGATGAACTTTGGCGTACAACCAGAAGCCTGCAGGAGTTAGTACAAATTTCTCGCGTCAACGAGATTCGGATATCAACGGTACTTAATAATATCGCAGATGGCATCATCACCATTGATGAAGCAGGAAACATCCTCTCCTTCACCCCCGCAGCGACAAGTATTTTTGGCTATACAGAAGAGGAAGTGAAAGATAAAAACGTGACACTCTTGATGCCTGAATCATACAAAAAAAGCCACATAGAAGGGCTCCAACGCCACTTAAAAGATGGCTCAAAAACAATCATTGGCAACCAGGTTGAGATCGAAGGAAAACGAAAAAATGGCGAAGTATTTCCGTTAGAGCTATCTATTAATGAGATGAAAATTGGCAAGCAGACGCTATTCAGCGGTATCGCTCGCGATATAACCAAACGAAAACGCGCTGAAAAGCTTAAAGATGAATTTGTCTCCACTGTTAGCCACGAATTACGCACACCGCTCACCTCTATTAGCGGCTCGCTAGAGCTAATTAACGGCGGCGCCTTGGGTGAAGTATCACCGCAGGTAAAGGAGATGTTAATCATTGCTAATAACAATTCAGATAGACTATTGCTGCTTATCAATGACATTCTTGATATGCAGAAAATTGAAGCGGGCAATATGGAATTTAACCCTAACCTGGTCGAGGTCGCACCGCTCATCGAACAGGCCACAGAAATAAACCGGGCTTACGCCGAGAAACTCAACATCAACCTTAAGATCATCAATAACCAGCGGAATGCCTACGTCCACGCGGACTCAGATCGCCTTATGCAAGTACTTAGCAATCTGATCTCGAATGCTGCTAAATTTTCTCCGGCAGGTAACACCGTAGAGTTAAGGAGTATTGTGATCGATACTCACATTAGCATTAGTGTCACCGACCACGGCTCAGGCATCCCAGCTTCGTTTCAGGAACAACTTTTTGAGAAATTTACTCAGGCAGATGCATCCAACACACGCAAGCCAGGCAGTACAGGACTTGGACTATCGATCAGTAAAACCATCGTTGAAAAACATAAAGGCGAAATTGGTTTCTCAACAGAAGAAGGGGTTGGCACCTGCTTCTGGTTTAAGCTACTCATCGTTTCTCATAAAGAGTAAACTAACGATCAAAAGAAGGTATCGCCAGTCACTACGATGAAATAAAATAGCACTGGCGATTTCACCTTTACGCAGCCGACACGCTAGCCCGCTCTTCACCCTTACCAAAGATCAACTCATCTGCCTCTAACGAGATTGCAACGATATCACCCGCCTGATATTTTCCAGCCAGGATTTCCTGTGCCAGACGATTTTCCAGTTTACTCTGAATCGCGCGTTTCAACGGCCGTGCACCATAGACGGGGTCAAAGCCAGCCTCACCGAGTTTATCAAGCGCCTCATCACTAATCTGAAGACCGATATCACGCTCTTGCAGGCGCTCACGTAGATAATCGATCTGAATATCGGTAATCGCACGAATCTGCGCTTGCGCCAATGGATGAAAGACCACCACATCATCGATTCGATTAATAAACTCAGGACGAAAGTGGGCGCTAACGCTCGCCATCACCGCCTCTTTCATCACCTCGTAATTCTCTTCACCGGCCATCTCCTGAATCACCTGCGAACCAAGGTTGGATGTCATCACAATCACCGTATTGCGAAAATCAACTGTACGCCCATGACCATCAGTCAGGCGACCATCATCCAGCACCTGCAATAAAATATTAAAGACATCGGGATGCGCCTTCTCAACTTCATCCAGCAGTACAACGGAATAAGGCTTGCGACGCACCGCCTCGGTCAGATACCCGCCCTCTTCATAACCGACATAGCCAGGAGGCGCACCAATCAAACGCGCCACCGAATGCTTCTCCATAAACTCGGACATATCGATACGCACTAACGACTCTTCAGTATCAAACAGAAACGATGCGAGTGCCTTAGTCAATTCTGTCTTACCAACACCGGTCGGCCCCAGAAATAGAAATGAACCATTGGGCCGCTTAGGGTCAGACAGTCCAGCGCGTGAACGACGAATCGCATCCGACACCACTTTCACTGCCTCTTCCTGACCGATCACACGCTGGTGTAATTCATCTTCCATACGCAGCAGTTTTTCACGTTCACCTTCTAACATGCGCGTCACAGGAATGCCGGTCCACTTTGAAACAATCTCAGCAATCTCTTCTTCAGTGACGTTATTGCGCAACAGCGTCATATCCTGCATCTCAGCCTGCCCCGCCATGTCGAGCTGTTTCTCTAGCTCAGGAATACGCCCATACTGTAGTTCTGACATCCGCGCCAGATCACCCGCACGCCGCGCTGTCTCCAGCTCCATCCGCACACTATCCAGCTCTTCCTTTATCTTCTGTGTGCCCTGCAATGCAGCCTTTTCGGCCTTCCACACCTCTTCGAAATCAGCAAATTCAAGGCCTAAACGACCGATCTCATCATCCAGAATCGCTAAACGTTTCTTCGATGCCTCATCGCTCTCTTTACCCAGCGCCTCGCGCTCAATCTTAAGTTGAATCAGGCGTCTCTCAAGTTTGTCCATCACCTCTGGCTTGGAGTCGATCTCAATCCGAATCCGACTCGCCGCTTCATCAATCAGGTCAATCGCCTTGTCCGGCATTTGACGATCCGTAATATAACGATGCGAAAGCACTGCCGCCGAGACAATCGCAGGATCGGTAATCTCCACCCCGTGATGCACTTCGTACTTCTCTTTCAGACCACGCAAGATTGCGATGGTATCTTCAACGCTTGGCTCATCAACCAGCACCTTCTGAAAACGACGCTCTAGCGCTGCATCTTTTTCAATATACTGACGATACTCATCCAGCGTGGTCGCGCCAACACAATGCAGCTCGCCGCGCGCCAACGCAGGCTTTAACATATTGCCCGCATCCATTGCACCTTCTGCCTTACCCGCACCGACCATGGTGTGCAGTTCATCGATAAAGAGAATCACCGAACCTTCCTGCTTAGAGAGATCATTCAACACACCTTTCAGGCGCTCTTCAAATTCACCTCGGAATTTTGCACCCGCAATCAACGACCCCATGTCGAGTGACAAAAGACGCTTACCCTTAAGCCCCTCCGGCACCTCACCATTCACAATGCGTTGCGCCAGCCCTTCGACAATCGCAGTCTTACCAACGCCTGGCTCACCGATTAATACCGGGTTGTTTTTAGTCCGACGCTGCAACACCTGAATGGTGCGACGAATCTCGTCATCACGCCCAATTACCGGGTCAAGCTTGCCCTGCTCGGCACGCTCAGTTAGATCAATGGTAAATTTCTCAAGCGCCTGGCGCTGTTCTTCGGCATTCGGGTCATCAATACTATCACCGCCACGTATCTCATCAATCGCCTTTTCAAGCGCCCCTTTTACCGCACCAGCACTGCGCATGGCATTTCCCAACGGCCCTTTATCTTCAAGCGCAGCGAGTACAAAAAGCTCACTGGAGATAAATTGGTCATCACGTTTCTGCGCCAGCTTGTCGGTCATATTTAACAGACGACCAAGGTCATTCGAGATATGAAGATCACCATCGGCCCCTTCAATACTCGACATATGATCCAACGCCTCACCTAATTGAGAACGCAATGCATTCACGTTAACATCTGCGCGACTCAACAGTGGCCGTACCGTGCCACCTTGCTGATCAAGCAGTGCCGTCATCAAATGCGCAGGCTCGATAAACTGATGATCACGACCGACGGCAAGGCTTTGCGCGTCTGCTAATGCCATCTGAAATTTACTTGTCAATCGATCCATTCTCATCGGAAACCCTCTCTATCTTGGTTATCTCAAACATACATCTGTTTATCACCAGGTACTACCTATACCAGATACTATCTATATAGGCACCTTTGATAACTTTTCAAGCGCCTAAAAACACAAATGTTTTACTCGGACTTAGATTGCGTAGATAATGGCTAAACCTGCTATCTTAGAATGGGTGTTTTGCGGTAAGTACCACCTCTCACTTTCAATCACAGGAGCTCGATACTGGAAGTATGGCCGCTGATACAAACCATCACACTGCCCGGCCACCACTCGCGCCACACACAGTATCGGCGCAGCAGGCAATCGAACACCTACAGGCCTCCACCCACGGCCTCACGCTTGATGAAGTCAAAAACCGACAAGCTCAATACGGTATCAACACACTGCCGCGTTCAAAACCGACCAGTATTGTCACCATTTTTTTTCGTCAGTTTCTCAGCCCACTCGTCTATATTCTATGCCTGGCCGCACTGATTTCATTACTCATCAACGAATGGAGTGATGCCACCTTCATTACCCTCGTGTTACTGATCAACGCCATCATCGGCACCGCACAGGAGTATTCAGCGCAACATAACGCAGAGGCACTCAGCGCGTTGGTCACCACCTATACACATGTCATGCGAGAAGGCGAAGCATTCGAGATCAATGCCGAATCACTCGTTCCCGGCGATATCATATTGCTGGAAAGTGGTAGCAAAGTGCCTGCCGACATTCGCCTCATCACCACTCAGGGGCTCGCCATTGACGAGTCGCTACTGACCGGCGAATCAGCACCGGTTAATAAAGATGAAAGCAAAATAAGCGCGGCTGAAAGTGCGCTGAGTGAACGGACCAGCATGGCCTTTGCCGGCACACATGTCACTTACGGCAGGGCCACAGGCATCGTCACAGCCACCGCTAGTGTCACCGAGCTGGGACGACTGGCCGATGCCATCCTCACCACACAGAAGACTCGCTCGCCGCTACAGCTGCGCATGAAGAACCTGGTCTTTCGCATCGGTATTGCGGTCGCTATTGCCGCCATCATCGTTGCCACCATCACCCTGGCACGCGACTTACCGATGCACGAAGTCTTTATTCTCGTGGTCGCACTCGCCGTCGGCGCAATCCCCGAAGGACTACCGGTGGCAATCACGGTGGCACTCGCCATCGGTATGAACCGCATGGCGAAACGCAATGTGATTGTGCGCCGCCTGGTCGCCGTCGAATCGCTCGGTTCCTGTACCTTTATCGCCTCAGATAAAACCGGCACGCTAACCCTCAACGAACTAACAGTACGCTACATCAATCTGCCTGGCAGCGCCCTGTTTGAACTCACTGGCCAGGGTGTCATTCCCGATGGAACAGTAAAATTGATCAAAGGTGATGCGACACCCTCACACTCAGAGCAGTTAAAAAACGTCGCGCTAGCGGCTGCCCTGTGCAACGAAGGTTTTCTGGGACAGCGAGCAGGCAACTGGACACAACATGGCGACACGGTCGATGTCGCACTGCTGGTGATGGCCTACAAACTCGGCATCACGCAGCCCGAGGCAGGCAGCCACTATGCGACGATTGCCCAGATCCCATTTGAACCTGAGCACCGCTTTGCCGCCACGCTTCACCAACATGCCAACGACACCTTCAATACCATCTTCGTTAAAGGGGCGACAGAACGCGTCATCAAAATGTGTAGTCACATGCTGACTCATAATGGCAGCACCACACTCGACCCACACAGCGTAGAAAGTGAAATGATACAGCTCGCCTCCGATGGGCATCGCGTATTAGCACTGGCGATGGGACAGACCCACCGGGATGAAAATGACTTTGCTGAAGCACATCTGAGCGGACTAACATTGATCGGCCTGGTCGCGATGGTTGACCCGCTGCGTGAAGAGAGCCGCAGCGCATTGATCGCCTGCCGCAGCGCCGGTATCGAAACCGCTATGATTACTGGCGACCACCCCGCTACCGCACTTTCAATTGCACGCGAACTCAATCTCGCCAGTGAGACCAGTGATGTGATCAGTGGTGCGCAACTCAAGCAGATAGCGCCAGGCGATCACGCGACTATCGATGCCATCACTCAACAACACCGCGTCTTTGCACGCATCGAACCACAACAGAAGCTACAACTGGTGGAGTCGCTAAAACGCAACGGTCACTTTGTGGCGGTCACCGGGGATGGTGCAAATGACGGCCCCGCGATGCAAGCGGCCCACGTAGGGGTCGCGATGGGTAAAAAAGGGACCGACGTTGCGCGCGAAAGTGCCGACATCATCCTCTCCGATGACAACTTCAATTCGATCGTTGCCGGTGTCGAAGAGGGACGCGTCATCTACAACAACATTCGCAAGGTGATCTTCCTGTTGCTCTCCACTGGCGCCGCGGAAGTGGTGCTATTTATGCTGGCACTGATCAGCGGACTACCGTTGCCGTTACTTGCCGTACAACTGCTGTGGCTCAACCTGATTACCAACGGCATTCAGGATATCGCGCTCGTCTTTGAACCCAAAGAGGGCGACGAGATGAACCGTTCCCCTCGCGCCCCCAAAGAGCCTATTTTTAATCGGCTGATGATCGAACGTATCGCAGTCTCAGGACTACTGATCGGCAGCCTCGCCTTCGCCACCTTCTACTTCCTGCTACAAAATGGATTTTCGATCGATGAAGCGCGCAATGCAACGCTGCTGTTGATGGTGCTATTCGAAAACGTCCATGTGTTTAATAGCCGTTCCGAGAACCGTTCAGCACTCTCCCACAACCCATTGCGCAACCCGCTGCTACTGTTTGGTACGCTAGCAGCACAGCTGCTCCACATCGGTGCAATGTACACCCCACTGATGCAGCAAGTACTGCATATCCAGCCAATCTCCTTTGAAAACTGGTTGAAACTTCTCGGCGTAGCATTGATACTGCTGCTCGTCATGGAAGCGCACAAAATGCTATACAAGCACAGGACATCATAATCAATAGAAAAAGCCGCGAGAATCGTTTTAATGGCAACACTTACACTACCGTCAGACATCAAAAAAACTGTCAAAGCCGCACTCAAAGAAGATATTGGTAAGGGAGACGTCACCGCCTCGCTGATCCCTCTGGAGACTACCGCTACCGCCACCGTGATCACACGTGAAACGGCAGTTCTATGTGGACGTGAGTGGTTCACCGAGAGCATGCTGCAATTGAGTGATGAGATTGCAATTGACTGGCAAGTACAGGACGGTGACCTGATCAGCGAAAACCAGACCCTGTGCACCATCAAAGGCCCTGCGCGCGCCATCCTCAGCGCAGAGCGTGTCGCGCTGAATTTCCTGCAACTGCTCTCCGGTATCGCCACGGAATCACGCCGTTACGCCGATCGCGTCAAAGGGCTAAAGACCGCCATCCGCGATACCCGTAAAACCATCCCCGGCCTGCGCCTCGCACAGAAATACGCGGTACGCTGCGGCGGCTGCGAGAATCACCGCATCGGACTGTACGACGGGGTGTTGATCAAAGAAAACCACATCCTCGCCTGCGGTTCGATCACCAAAGCGGTCGAGAAAATTCGCGCCAGCCATCCCAAGATGCCGATCGAGGTCGAGGTCGAGAACCTGGAGGAATTTCACGAAGCGCTGGCAGCCAAAGCGGATATGTTACTGCTCGACAATTTTGATCGTGCGACACTACAACGCGCCGTGATTCTCAACAAGGGTCAGGCCAAACTGGAGGCCTCTGGTGGCGTCACCTTTGATGAGATCCGCGGCCTCGCTGAAAGCGGCGTCGACTACATCGCGATTGGCACCCTCACCAAAAACATTCAATCGATCGACCTTTCAATGCGCTTTACAACCGATGCCTAAAAAACACGCTCTCAAGAGAACGCTGATTTTGGTTGCATAATTCTGCTAAAATCTGGCGCATTGTCTACACCTCAAAATTAGGATTCCAATGCGCGCTTCAAAGTTCCTCTCCGCCACCCTCAAAGAGACCCCTGCCGATGCAGAGGTGATCAGCCACCAACTTATGCTGCGCGCGGGGATGATCCGTAAACTCGCCAGCGGCCTCTATAGCTGGCTACCGTTTGGCCTCCGGGTGCTGCGCAAAGTCGAAAATATAGTGCGTGAAGAGATGAACCGCGCCGATGCCCAGGAGCTATTGATGCCCGCGATACAGCCCTCGGAGCTGTGGCAGGAGACCGGCCGCTGGGATCAGATGGGCGCTGAGATGCTACGCCTGCAGGATCGGCACGGGCGCGACTTTTGCTTTGGCCCAACCCATGAAGAAGTCATCACCGACCTGATCCGCAATGAAATCCGTAGCTATAAACAGCTGCCCGCCACCTTTTATCAGGTGCAGACCAAATTTCGCGACGAACGCCGTCCACGCTTCGGGGTGATGCGCGCACGTGAATTCCTGATGAAGGATGCCTACTCATTCCACGCCACGGATGAGTCACTACAGGAAACCTACGACAAGATGTACGCTACCTATTCGCGCATCTTTGAACGACTCGGCCTCGACTTCCGCGCGGTACTCGCCGACACCGGCGCGATCGGCGGCAGCGCTTCACATGAGTTCCATGTGCTGGCCGATTCCGGCGAAGATGCGATCGCCTTTTCATCCGACAGCGACTACGCCGCCAACGTTGAGCTGGCTGAAGCAATCGCGCCCACAGGCGAACGCGCCGCGCCAACAGCTGACATCATAACGGTTGATACACCGAACCAACAGAGCATCGCAGAGGTTTCTAAAGCCCTTAAAGTGGAACCCGCACAAACTCTAAAAACACTACTGGTGAAGGGTATTGAAGATTCAGTGGTTGCGTTAGTGGTACGTGGCGACCACGAGCTAAATGCACTCAAAGCGGAAAAGCTGGAGCAGATCGAAGCACCGCTCACCTTCGCCAGCGTCGAGCAGGTTAAGGCAGCGGCCGGTTGTGAGCCGGGGTCAGTCGGGCCAAAAGGTTTGACGATCACCGTGATTGCGGATCATAGCGCTGCACACGCTGCAGACTTTATCTGCGGTGCCAACGTCGATGGAAAACACCTGACTGGCATCAACTGGGGACGCGATCTGCCCGAACCAATCACTGCGGATATTCGCAACATCGTCGAAGGCGACGCCTCACCAGACGGCAACGGCACGTTGTCGATCCGTCGCGGCATCGAGGTGGGCCACATTTTCCAGCTGGGCCAAAAATACAGTGAAGCGATGAAGGCGACCTGCCTCAACGATCAGGGCAAAACTGTCACGATGACGATGGGCTGTTACGGCATCGGTGTGTCACGTGTGGTGGCTGCCGCAATCGAGCAGAATAATGATGACGGTGGCATCATCTGGCCGGAGGCGATTGCGCCGTTTCAGGTGGCACTACTGCCGCTCAACATGCACAAGTCTCAGCGCCTGCGTGAGGCGTGTGAGGCGCTCTACGACGAATTGACAGCTGCTGGTATCGAAGTGTTATTTGAAGACCGCAAAGAGCGTCCTGGGGTGATGTTTGCCAATGTCGATCTGATTGGTATCCCACATCGCCTGGTGCTCGGTGAACGCGGCCTCGACGCAGGTATTGTCGAATACAAACATCGCCGTGATGCCGAAGCGAAAGAAATCCCGTTGACCGAGATCATTGAATACGTCAAAAACCACGGATAAGCACTCAAGCAAAACACCCGCCTGACGATCTAATCAATAGGATTATCGCAGCGGGTGTTTATGTTCAATCAAACCAGAAAAACACATCTTCCACTTCCCAGCCTCCTGGTGCTGGCATGCTGCTACCTGCTCACCAGCTCACCGTTATTGGCCAAAGAGACCGCGTTCGATTCAGAATTACGCAACCTACTGATCAACGCCATCAATGATAGTGAAAGCTTTCAGGACCGCTTCGATGCCGAGGTGTGGCTACTGGACATGTCACAACGCCTGCAACGCCGCGTCCGAAAACAGGATAAGAAAACCCAGCTGGGACTGCTCAAGCTAATTCATGCGGAGGCGACCCGCGCGGAACTAGCACCCGAGCTAGTGTTAGCCGTGATCGAGGTCGAGAGTAATTTTGATCGTTGGGCACTCTCTCATGCGGGCGCTCAGGGCTTAATGCAGGTGATGCCGTTCTGGCTCAAAGAGATCGGCAAACCGGGAGACAATCTGTTTCATGTGCAAACAAACCTGCGCCTTGGCTGTACCATTCTGAAGTACTATCTTGATAAAGAGAACGGTGATCTCACCCGCGGGTTAGCACGCTATAACGGCAGCCTGGGGCGAAATGTCTATCCCAATAAAGTATTTAATGCACTCAGAGAACGCTGGTATCGGCAATAAAGAGCGGTGATAGTAGGGGCGCGCTCAATTAATACTCGCCGAGATAGTCTCTAGCAATCTCAACATGACGAAAATAAGTCGAATTTCGAATAAAGTTCTTACGTATTGAAGTCAACCAGGCACGATCAAAGTCACAACTCGTGACGATCTCCTGCAACACAATTTGCTGCATATCGATATCAATACGCATCAGACATCGATCATTAAGCTTGGCGAGCATTTGAGTCTCAGAGCGCCGCTGTATCTCCCAGTTATCCAGCATCACCACTTTCGCCAACACGTCGCTCACATTAAACGTGACCGCCTTTAACTTCGATAAATCCACCACTTCTGCCAAAGGCGTGTAGTCATCAGACTTTTCATACCACGCCTGCGCGGGCATTGAAGCTGTGGCAACCATAAAAAATACAAACAATGCAATACGCATACTTTGACTATCTCTGTAACAGAACCTGGAATTACTTATTTTTAATAAGGCGTTAAGCGCTTAATAGCCCCCAAAAGCACCATGCCACTTCCCTGCGACAATCTGTCACATTTCTATCTTCTCTTCAAGCCGCTAATATAGATTCACGTTAAACAAGCGTGGTTCCCCCCTTCTCTCCCTCCCCCTCCATCCCCCCCTGGGAGAGAAGGTCTTTTTTCGCCAGACTAATTCCTCAAATTAATTCTCCAGATTAATATTGAGACTAATCCGAGATAGCACTTCGCTGCCACCCGCTAAGTTCATCATGTCGTAGCTCAAATGGCGGCCAATACTGATTATCTAACTTCAGGGTTAACATGGTCTCCTTACCGCTCAGGCTTAACATCTTGACACGCACAGAATCCTGCCCCTCAATCTCATTAAGACGCTTCACAAAGCCATCCAGATCACTGATCGCGACCCCTTCCAGCTCGGTCAATATCCCAGAGGGGTAAATCCCATAATGCGCGGCCGGGCTTCCTTTCCAGATCCAGGAGACATACAGCCCCTCATTATTTCGCCCTCGCTGATAGGCGACTTCACGTTGCTGGCGATGAAAGATCGCACCCGCCCAGCTGACAAATCGCGCCAAACCCGCACCATCTAAAGCCTCAGTCTGCAAAGAAAATGGTGATCTCACCCGCGGCCTAGCCCGTTACGACGGTAGTCTTGGGCGCGATGTCTATCCCAATAAAGTCTTTAATGCACTGAGAACGCGCTGGTATCAGCAATAATCAGCGCCATAGTGCTCATAAAGAGGCTTGATTTTATAATGATTGGGCGACGCTATCGCTATTCAGACTTTGAGCCGCCGTTTTGTTTACCACAGGGATTTTAAACCAGAATAATGCACCGCCATCCGGCGCATTTTCATAGCCAATAGAGCCATCGTGCGCTTCGACAATCCATTTACATATAT
>Ga0316204_10010659_pt1 | contig 11760 bp, 11 predicted proteins | sample 6monrhotite_MG_2_FD_205661 | JGI IMG/M metagenome (GOLD analysis project Ga0316204, IMG submission 205661) | Microbial mat bacterial communities from mineral coupon in-situ incubated in ocean water Damariscotta River, Maine, United States -... | ecosystem: Environmental > Aquatic > Marine >...
TTGTACTCGTAGACCAAATACTACATTTTTTTATATCTGGTATTGGGCTGGGGTTATTAAATGCTTTATTTCCGTACGTAATCTTTACGGAGACATTTTTGTTAATGTTATCCAAACTTACTAGTTGCCTCAAAGCAGCTTCAATTTCAGTTCTGGTTTGTGTGTTATCATTAGAATCATTCACGGCGTTTTTTAGTCTGGTTAATGCATTTCGATAAGGCGCTACAATACCATTAACTTTACTGGAAATGTTTGTGCTACACAAAGCGGCAGTATATTGTCTAAGAATGCTGTTTGCCTGAGATTCACCACTCGCGACAGCACTAGCAACTGCTTTGTCTATTTCAGAGTTTGCATTATTTATAATACCAGGAAGAGCCGCTCTTAATCCTCGTAAGCTCAACTCAAATTCATAGGCCTCATTCGCAGCTTCCAAATCAGAAATGGCTTGTTCTGTAGTTTCTATTGCAGTATCAATTTGACCCGTTACGGTCTCAGCAATCCCATCGGTGAAGCTTACAGGTGGTGTGGCAACAACCTTTGTTTCATCTTTAGTAAAAGTTGCATTTGCTTCCCAAGTTTCGTCGTTAATAGTCACTTGACCTCCCATGGTAAAAGCTTGGGGTGTAGCTTGCATGAATCCACCAATAGACTGCTCACCCGTAGGTGTTTCTAGGTTCAATTCACCAGATAAACCAATATCAAAATTACCTGTTTGTTCTACAAATCCATAAGCGTTTAAATAGCCTCCTGGTTTTATAGGAATAAATTCTGGCCACCACGAAAGATCAGGTTCAATAAGCCCGTTGATAAATGCTTTTGCCACAATGCCGTTATTTGTACTTGCTTCTGCTACAATGGCAGCGCTACCCGATCCAATTGGAAACCCAAAATTTATAAAGGATGCTATTTCTAGTTCCAGATCTAACTTTCCATTGATTCCGGCACGATAGTTCGCGCCAAAATTAGATGCCATAGGTTCGTCAAAGTTAGCATCAACATCAAATCCTCTATTTTGAAAGTACATTCCTGAAACAGAAAGAATTTTAAAAAATGAAACCGAACCACCAGTTACCTGATTCGCTTCGAAACTCATATCTTCCCCAGGAATGGGATTTGTGGGAATGTACATTAAATTAGATTGTAGCGATGCCCCAAAACTTACTCCTGCCAATTTTTGATGACTGGAGTTATTATTGTTATCTCCATTATTTCCGTCATTATCGTTAGTATCTCCTCCGCCAAGGGCATCACCGCCTAGTGAGAAGAAAAACATCGGATCGGTGTAATCTGCGATGTAGGTAATGCTACCCCCTAATGGACTAATTGAAAGTGGTTTTTGGGCATCAGGATTGTCATTAGCGCCTAATTTTAATTCAAGGTTTACTGAAATTGCGAAGACAAAATAGGTTCGCTCATCAACCAATTGTATTTCAAAATTTCTATTGTTATTCAAAAATTCACCTGTAAAAAATCCAATATCTGCTTGAATAGGGTCTTCGAACTCAAAATAATTGGAAGATGATGGTATTTCAGCAGTTCCGCTTACACTAGCTAAATTACCGTTAGCATCAAATTCAACATCTAAATTGGCATTGTTAAACACAATAGCACCAGATGCTTGGGTATCCATGGTTAAGGTTCCATCTACTAGATATCCGTTTTCGGTATCGGTGACGGTGCCACTAGTTGTTAAATTTGTACTATTAATAACACCATTGTTACTCGCTGGGGATGTAAATTCCATTCCATCTTCACCACAGCTTTGCATGATGAGTAGCATTATGATGAATAAGCTATAATTCAATAGTTTTATATATGTTTTCATAATTTATGATTTAAAAATGAGTATTAATCCCACTGTTTTTCGGTAGTGCTTAATCCTTGGAACAAGATAACCGCAGTATTTGTATTACCTTTTATATTTAATTTAGTAGCGTCAGAAAGTGTGAAATAATAATCAGTTGAACTACTTAATTCTTTAAAGCCCATTTTTTCAAGACAAAATACACCGAGATATCCTGTATTAGAAGTTGATGAATTACTCCCTTTAAGAACAAAGTAATTATCACCAGTATCATGTGGAGGTAATATATTCCCTAGATTACTATAATTATCTGTAACACTGGTAGAAGATATTTTTACTCTTGTTGAACTTGCGTTGTCATCCGTAACATTATATTTAAAAGCAAAAGCATAACTATTGCTAGGGATGATAATTCCATTATCATTTGCCATGGTAATACCTTGAGCACCTGATCCTACAGCAAAAATGGTACTATCATCATTGTATTGTGCATCTGTTGTTCCAATTTTTGAAACATTGTTCAGTACGATTGCGAGCAGATTATATTCAATTTCAGTAATTTGTATCCAGTCTCCGGTGTTAGCACTTTGATAGGCAGCTTTAGAGGTTGTCAATGTCAATTCAATTGTATCAGTTGGAAGTACTGGTGGTGTGCCAGAATCACCTTCACTACTGCAAGAAATAAACAATAGGGTTAGAAGGCATAAGACGATCGACGCGTTTTTAATCGTTTTACTCATAAAGCTTTTATTATCTTTATGGTATTCGTGATTTTTCTGTAAAAAATTCATAATATATTGTTTTGTAGTTAAACTTAAATTTGTGTGACCTTTTGCCAAAAAGGAACTAATAAACGATGGTGGTTTTTTCACAAGTGTCTAGATCAATATCTTTTTCAACTAGATCACCTATGTTCAAGGTATTATAAAAGACATATGCTTTTACATCTATTGGGCCAGCAGGAAAATCTACACTACCAGTCTGATTTGGAGCTATTCTAATAGTTTCTGTACCACGTATAAGATTGTTGTTTTGAGGATTAAAAAACACGTATAAAGTGCCATTATTCTTTGTGTTATCTAAGATCACTGTCCCTTGATTGCTCATCTCACATTCTGAAGTATCATCACTACATGAGTAATTGACTACGGAGCATACTAATAACAATAGTAGTACTACCATTTTTTTTGAAGTGTTCATTATAATTTGTTTTGTGGATTAAACTTAGTTTTGTGTGCCCTTGCGCAGTAAAGGTCTGCAGCCCATATAAGCGCAAGACACCACAAAACGGTTTGTCATTTATTATGACATCACAAACATATTACGCGAATGTTAGGATAGAAAATATGAGATACGGACAAGGAGTGGACAGCATCAAAATTAATGGTGGACAAATAGTGGACACCTTTGGAAGCACTTTAAACTAAAGGGATAACACAAGGTCTTGTAAAGAATCTTCAGTGGAGATATCTAGCTTTTTGCGCAATCGGTAGCGTGCTTTTTTTATGCCTTCTTGGGAAATGTTCAAAATATTGGCAATCTCTTTAGATGATAAATTCATCTTCAATAAAGACATTAAACGCAACTCGTTCGACGTGACTTCTGGGAATTTTTGTTTTACATTGCGATTGAAGTCTTTGTGGACCTCTTGGAAGTAGTTACTAAAATTCTCCCAGTTGTTATCGTCTTTTAGGTCAAAATCTATGGTTCTTATTAACTGTTGGTAGCCTGTCTGACTATAATCAGAATTTTTGAGCTCTTCGGCTTTTAATTTTAAGCTCTCTAGGACTTCATTTTTTTTAGCCAAATGAAGGGCATGGGTAGTTAATTCTTTTCTTTTAAAAGCTAATTCTGCGTCTACTTTTTCTTTTTCTAATTTATTTCTCTTTATACGTTGCCGGAATCCATAAAAGCCAAATGTGATTAATCCTAACGATAATAGCAGACCTACAGTTAATAATGATTTTTGAAGACCACTAATTTTATCTTTCTGTTCTAACAAACCGATTTCATTTTCTTGCAAGGTTATTTGTTGTTCTTTTTCTTTGGTCTCGAACTCAGTTTTTAAGCGGTCTATTTCTTTCGATTTTTCAAGGTTGTATACCGAATCATTGGTGGCTTTATAAGCTTGGTGATCTCTCAAGGCATTTTTATAATCTCCTAGGGCGGCATAAGCTTCTGAACGGTCTCTATATGATTGGTACAAGTCATCTTTATTTCCTACAGAATCGGCTAAAACAATGGCCCTATTTAGATAAGGAAGTGCTTTCTCAGGCATCTTAAGCTCTTCAGTGTAGACACTGCCTAGTCGTTTCAATGCCCATGATTCGGATAAGGGATGATGGGAAATATGTTGTGAATGGTAAATAGACTTTTCTAAATACTCAATTCCTTTGTTAACGTCGCCTTTTTTTACATATGTTTTACCGATATTAAATAACGTAATACCAACCAAACCGTTTATTTTCATTTCTCGAGAAATTGGTAAGCTTTCCTCTAAATAGCTAAGTGCTATATCATAATTTTCGATAACATAATTCGAGTTGCCTATGTCGTTTAATGCCAGAGCAATAAGTCTCCTGTCATTAATTTTTCTGTAATATTCCAAAACTTTTTGTTTAAGGATAATCGCCTGCTTTCTGTCATTCGTATAATGGTAGAGCGAAGACAAAGTACCGGTCATTATATTCTTTTCATGTTCATCACCAATCTTTTCAGCAATTTCTATGGCTCTAACCGTAGCTTCAAATCCCTTTTTATAATTGGCTTGTCTCATGTAAATTCGACCTTGTATTCCTAAGAGCATCATAATAACAGTAGAGTCTTTGACAGGTGTGGAATAGATAGCCATATTTTTATCAATGGCTTTTAAGGCATTATTATAATCTGTATTACTATATTGAACGTAAATTTTTTTAGCAATCATAACACCTTCAAGATGTTTATCTCCGAGACGCTTATAAATTTCTAAGGCCTTTTGAAAATAGATGGATGCTGAATCGAGTTGACGTATATTCTTGAATGCTTTTGCTTTATGTCTATATGATTGCGCAATCCCAAATTCATAATTAAGATACTTTGAAAACTTTAGCCCTTCATTAGAATAATACATGGCAGAATCAGGATTATTCCCATAATAAAAATCATATAATGCATGCGCAGTTTTTACTTTTATGGTATCTGAATTATGCGAATTGTAAGCCTGTATTAAACTATCAAGTTTTAGTTGATCTTGAGCAACAGAAATTTTTGAAAAAAGCAGCATTACAATACATAACAAAGTAGTGACGGTCTTCATAAAACAAAACTTTACTCTAAATATATTGATTTTTAGCTAAATACGATATTCTTATCTCTACCATCTTTAGAATTGCTTTAGAAAGTATTGTTATTTTTAGTTTTTATTAAAAACTAATCTGCTTATTTTGAAAAAAGGAATATTACTAGCATTCGGAATTTTATTTTCCATAGCTACTTTTGCGCAAGAACAGAAAGAAACTGAATATCCAGAAACTGAAGAGTTTAAGGAAGAGTCAAAAAGTAGTAGTAATGATTTAGGTTTAAATGATTTCAAAGTGTTTCCAAATCCAACTCGAAATAATTTAACCGTTGGTATCGGGAAACTTAAGGGTGGAATATCCTTTCAAATCAGTGACGCTTTTGGTCAACTAGTGTATAACCGTAAAATTGTTTCATACGACTTACAGAAGGATAGTTTTAAATTGGATATGTCTTCGTTTAGAGATGGAGTTTATATGTTTTCATTAAAAACAAAAACAGCTTCAAAAACAATAAAAGTGGTCAAACTATAAAAGATCACAAATTTGTAATGCACGTTGATAGGCTTTTAATCTAAACCCAACGTCAAAATTCTTCAATTCTACGGGTTGTATCCAATGTAACTCGTCAAATTCATCATCTTGAGGAATCAGTTGCATACTGGAGTTATATTGTATTTTGATTACAGAAAGTCGTTGTCCTTTATAAATATAATATGGATCTTTAGCAGGGTATAAATATTCAACTTGTTCATTATCAAACAACAAAATGTCATTATCGGTAACGATTATCCCTAATTCTTCATTCAATTCCCTTTTAATCCCGGTAATAGCATCCTCATTAGGTTCTAATCCTCCTTGCGGAAATTTAAATCCCCCATCACGTGGCGAAGACCCAATTAGAACTTGATTACGGTCATTAACAAGAACTGCCATCGCTGCGATTCGGAAACTTTTTTTCGTCATAGAGACAAATTTAGAATAAAACTATAACATAGCTCTTTTAAGGAAGCTCGAAAGGGCATTTTTAAAGGGTAAATTAGTCAGAGATAAGTCATCATCTTCTATAATTTTAATTTTTCTAACGGTCGCTAAATGATCAATTATTTCGATGACATCTTCAATCAATTCATAAGTTGCCAATTTAAATTTATTCTCAAGAGAGATATCATTGTTTTGAGGGTACAACACAAATAGAAAATGGACATGTGTTGGTACTAATTCAAATAAATGCTCTAAATTTTTATAGTATTTTATATTCGTAAAACGCTTAGAGAGATCTGTGAAAACTTTAATTTTCCCACTTTCTATATTCGTAGGATTGGTTACCTTAAGTAGTAAGTCTAAGCGATCATGATAAGTACCTCTTTCATCATTTGTAAGGGTATTAATCGTATCAATATTATCAACACCTAAACGTTTCGTTAAATAATTAGAGATTATTTGATCAATAGTAGATGATGCGCTACTAAATTTTTGTTTTACTTCCTTTAATAGTATATCCATAACAACGGGTTAAAAAAATTAATATAAATGTTAACCTATACATACAACATGCATAAGAGGATAGGGGATTCTATTGTATTTAAGGGAGTATAATTATTGAAATATATGGAACTATAATTCTCTAATTAAAAGAAGCAATAATAACAATACTATTTTACTATTGATCAAAACAAATATATGTGTTTTTTTCGATAAAACAAAGTGTGATTATTAAGAAAATTTCTTTCCAATTAAGGGGATGTCCTTTCTATGTATCCATAAAGTGACAAAGCTCAATACAAAGATGAGAACAGCCATATAAAATAAGGTACCGCCATCACCTCTGACCTCGATCCCTAGTTTTGTAAGGTGGGTTAAAATAGCTCCAGAAATGATTCCAAGACTTAAAATGGCACCTAACCATATGGTTCTGGGTATTAAAATCAAGATTGCAGTAATGAGTTCTGCAATTCCAGAACCAATTCTGCCTGCATCGCCAAGTCCTGCTTTTTCGAATATATACACACTATCAGGGTGTGCAGAGAACTTATAAAAAAGTGTTTGAACTAAAATTACGGCAATAACGATTCTAATAACTAATGGGAAATATTTTTTCATGAGTTCGGTTTTGAGTTATTGATTTCGTCGCACCGTACATGTAATCATTACAGAAACAGTTGTTTAGTTTTTAATTCCGGGTTGTAACAGTTTAAAATTTTCTTTGTTTTTTGCCGCGTCCACCTGTTTTTTTACATCAGCTAACAATTTTTTCGCGTCGTAAATAATGCCATCTTTGATGGTGTATTTTACACCCCCAACTCGTACAACTTCGTTATCTGCAGTCAATTTAATAGCCCCAGTTCCGTACAATACTTTTAAATTTTTTAAGGGATTCTCTTCAACTATTACAAAGTCGGCTAACTTACCTATTTCTACTGAACCAATTTTATGATCCCATCCTAAAGCTTCAGCGCCATTCAACGTTGCGGCTCTAATAACTTCTAACGGATGAAAACCCGCTTCACGTAGTAATTCTAATTCCCTTATATACGCAAATCCGTATAATTGAAAGATAAATCCAGAATCAGAACCTGCTGTAACTCGACCTCCTCTATTTTTATATTCATTAATAAAAGTCATCCAAAGTTTATAATTTTTTTTCCAGACAATTTCTTGCTCAGTTCCCCAATAATGCCAATAAGAACCATGAGAGATTTTACTAGGCTGATAGAATTTCCATAAAGATGGTAAGGTATAATCTTCATGCCATTCTGCTCTTCGTGCCCTTTGTAAATCTCTACTTGCTTCATAAATATTGAAGGTTGGGTCTAAGGTAAAATCTAAAGTAATTAATTCATTCATTACCGCATTCCAATGATCAGAATATGGTTTAGCGGCTTGTTGCCATAATTTACCAGCTTCTTCGAAACGATGCTGCTCATTATTGTAATTATAATCTAAGGGATAGTGTTGTATAGTTTTATCTTCAAATAAGGCTTCGGGTAAACCGTACCAATGTTCCATAGAGGTCATTCCTGCTCGTGCAGAATGCAATACATTCCAACGCGCAACACTCATTTGGGCATGATGAGCTGTTGATCGCAATCCTAGTTTTTTATTTTCGTCTAATGCTGCTGCCATTATAGTAGGATCAGCACCGAAAAATTTTATGCCATCGGCACCATTTTTCGCATTCTGTCTTACCCAAAATCTTGCCATTTCTGGAGTACTTATGGGTTTATCACTACCTGAACCAAAACCGGGATATTCAAAAATTCTAGGTGCAACAATTTTATTGGCCGCACTTTTACGTTTTAGTTCAATGGCGTTTCGACCACTGGGTTGTTTAATTGTTGTTATTCCATGAGCCATCCATAATTTAAAGACATAATCTGAATCAGCACCCTGTGATTTTCCACCAATATGACCATGCATATCGATAAATCCGGGTAGTAAATACATACCATTTGCGTCTAGTTCTTTGCCTCCAGTTTTCAATTTTGGTCTTCTATCTTCATTGATTTTGACTCCAGGGTAACCAACAACTTGAATTTTTACAATTTTATTATTCTCAACAACAATGTCGACAGGACTAATTGGAGGAGCGCCGTTTCCGTTAATCAGCGTAACACCTCGTATAATTAATTGTGAAAAAGGGCCTTCTCCATTATAAGTATCATTTTCTTGGCTAAAGCCGAAGGTAAAAGTGACTAGGAAGATAAGTAAGGTAAATAAGGTTGGTTTGATAGATTTCATAGATCGTTTTTATATGTTATCAAATGTTTCATTAGTATATGCATGTTTTACATCACCAGTATGCTTAATATTGGAAGGTTCAAAAAGGAGTATCCAAACTTCTTCATCAGCAATAGGCTTGTGTTCTACACCTTTCGGAATTACAAGCATTTCACCTTCATTGAGTGTTACCTTTTTATCACGGAATTCGATGTGTAAAGTACCTTTTATAATATAAAATAGCTCATCCTCATCTTTATGATCATGCCAAACAAATTCTCCTTTAATTTTTGCAAGTTTTACATCCTGACCGTTTAATTGACCGATTATTTTGGGGCTCCAAAGGTCATTGAATAGGTTGAATTTTTCGTTTATATTTATGACGTCCATACTTAATGTTCTAAAAATTTAGGGGCCTTCCTTTTCATGGTACCTTGTTCATAAGCATATGCTATTTCTAGTAATATAGGCTCGCTCCATGCTCTACCAAAAAAAGAAATATTTACGGGTAATTCTCCTACAAACCCCATTGGCACTGTAATATTCGGATATCCAGCTCTTGCGGCAGGAGAGGAGCTCCCTAAACCGAAAGCATCTCCATTGGTATGATCTGTTTTCCACGCAGGGCCGCCAGTAGGTGCAATGATAGCATCTAATTGATGTTCATTCATCACTTTATCGATTCCATTTTCACGTGATCCTTCGAGCATTTCTTTTAAAGTATTTTTATATCCATCAGAATCTAAACCCTCTTTTTCTAATGCCATTTCTAAATATCTCTGGTTGTAAAATTCCATCTCAATAGAATCTTTTTTGTTAAAGGCAATAAGTTCTTCTAAATTCTTGATTTTCGCATTTGGTCCTAACGATTTGAAATAATTGTTAAGACCATCTTTGTATTCATATAACATGACTTGAAATGAAAGACCACCAACATTATTTTCTGTAATTCTATCTATTTCTACAACTTCAGCGCCTTGACTTTTTATATAGGCAACGGCTTGGTTAAAGATAGTATCTACTTTATAATTCCTACCTAGAGGTCCCGTAAAAATTCCAATTTTTTTACCATTTAGACCATCCGATTTTAAAAACTTGGAATAGTCTTTTTGAATGTTGTTTGCGCTTGCCAATGTTTTGGTATCTGTCGAGTCAACTCCAGTCAGAGCATTTAAACAAAGCACAGCGTCCGTTAAGGTTCGAGCCATTGGTCCGGCAGTATCTTGAGTAAACGAAATAGGAATAATTCCTGACCTGCTTATTAAACCCACCGTTGGTTTGATGCCCACAACACCATTCGCGTTTGAAGGACATACAATAGACCCATTTGTTTCGGTTCCGATAGCTATTAGAGAAAGTCCGGCAGATACCGCTGCTCCCGATCCTGCACTGGATCCACAGGGATTTCTATCTAATACATATGGATTTTTTGTTTGACCATTAATACCACTCCAGCCACTAGAAGACATTTCTCCTCTAAAATTTGCCCACTCACTTAAATTGGCTTTAGCAATAATAATTGCGCCAGCTTCCTTGAGTTTTTTAGCCACAAAACTATCTTTTAGAGGTTGAGAACCTTCTAACGCTCGTGATCCAGCCGTCGTAAACATGTTGTCGTTGGTGTCGATATTATCTTTGATAATTATAGGGATACCGTGTAAATCGCCACGTGATTTACCATCTTTTAACTCTTGATCTAATTGTTGAGCAATAGCAATGGCATCGGGATTTACTTGGATAATTGAATTCAATTTGGGCCCTTCATTCTCAATGGCATCAATGTGGTCAAGATACTTTTTTGTGATTTCCTCTATCGTATGGGTACCGTCAGTATACATTTTTTTTAATTGAGCTACTGTCAATTTTTCAAAGGAAAAATCATCAGTAATCGCAAGATTTTCCTTAACAGGTTCTGTTTTACATGAGCCAATAGATAAAGAAACTAGTAGTAGAATAAGGAATAAAGTATAAGGGCGATTTGTTTTCATTCTTTCCATTTTATTTTAAGTCGTCTAAAGGTAACAATTTACTATAATTTAAAGGCTGTCAATAACTTTTATAATGTCTTTATTTTTTTCTTCTAATAATAGCCATTCGTGAGGCACATGCTTTTTACCAAACTTTTCTTGCCATTTCTTATAAGTTCCGAACTCGTCGTACTCACGTTGGCTAAGAAATTCGATTGTTTTGCCTGCAATAGAAACATTATAATCTTGAACACCGCATGCTGTGCATACTCTAGTTTCGATTTTACTAGATGCAATTAATACAAATAATAAGAAAAAAAATAGGATTACAATTCGTTTTTGGGTACGACTCATGATAATAATTTAATGACATTCGATTTCTTTACATTCATTTTTATGACTATCCACTTCAATGGTGATATGTTGAATATTTTGATGTTCTAACTGATGTCTAAGATCAGCTTTTATTTTCATTAGATCGTCGAACGAATAGGTGTGATCTAGTACAATATGAGCAGATAGTGCATTTATTGTACTGCTGAGTGCCCAAATATGGATATGATGTACATCTTCGATACCATTAGTATTGCGAATCAAAGACTTTATTTTATCAAGTTCTATATCTTTTGGAATTGCGTCCAAGGTTAGTTTAAGACTTTCTTTGAAGAGTCCCCATGTCGTAATAAGTATTACTATAGCAATGATCATACTAACAATGATGTCAATGATATTCCAATTCGTATATAAGATAAGGACTCCTGAAACTACCACACCAACAGAAACGATTGCATCGACTAATAAATGTAGGAAAGCACCTCTTACATTAATGTCATCTTTTTGACCTTTATAAAATAAAAATGCAGATACGGTATTTATAAGTACACCTATTAGTGCAGTAATAATAATGACCTTTCCACCAACTTCTGGAGGTGCGTTAAATCTTTCTATTGCTTCTTTAAAAATATTAAAAACTACAACTAGAAGTAAC
>Ga0316204_10010660_pt1 | contig 11759 bp, 9 predicted proteins | sample 6monrhotite_MG_2_FD_205661 | JGI IMG/M metagenome (GOLD analysis project Ga0316204, IMG submission 205661) | Microbial mat bacterial communities from mineral coupon in-situ incubated in ocean water Damariscotta River, Maine, United States -... | ecosystem: Environmental > Aquatic > Marine >...
CTGATGAACCAGATCACATTCCCGGCTGGAATTCTGCAAGCGCCATTCTTTGATCCAAATGCTGATGCTGCCATCAATTATGGTGCAATCGGTGCGGTTATCGGACACGAAATCGGTCATGGGTTTGATGATCAGGGCCGTGAATTTGACGAAGCTGGCATGTATCGCAACTGGTGGAGTGAGAGCACGAATACGGCTTTCAATGAACGTACAGCCGTTCTGGGAGCCCAGTATGACGGCTACTCACCGATCGAAGGTGAGTTCGTGAATGGCACTTTCACAATGGGTGAGAACATCGGTGATCTGGGCGGTCTGCAAATGGCCTACTCAGCCTATCATCGCTATCTCGACTCTTGTTGCGATGGTGAAGCCCAAGAGATTGACGGTCTGACCGGCGATCAGCGCTTTTTCCTCGCTTGGGCACAAGTTTGGCGCCGTCTTTATCGTGAAGACAATCTTCGCCAGCGCCTCGTCACAGACCCGCACAGCCCGTCGCAATACCGCACTAATGGCATCGTTCGGAATCTGGATGCTTGGTATACGGCGTTTGAAGTGACCGAGGATGATGCTCTCTACCTTGCACCCGAAGACCGTGTTCGGATCTGGTAGATAATATTTTATTTCTACGGTTTGGCGGCTCCGCACCTCGTGCGGGGCCGCTTTATTATTTGAAAATGACAGGAAGTTCAGTTGAGCCTGCTCCGATCTACGTTAGATAACACTACAGAATTTATTTTGGGGAGCTTAATTGTGATCAAGAAATTATTGCTGGCATCCAGCGCATTTGCACTCGTTGTGGCGTGTAGCCCGACGGAAGTGGCAGACGATTCGGATATGTCGTCAGATGTGGAAGAAGCCGAAGAAATGTCGACAGACTCTTCCACAGCGGATGGCGCGGAAGGTGAAATGTCTGATGATGCCGACATGGCGTCAGCCGCCGCCATCCTCGGTGACTGGGGTGTTGAGACGGCCAATGTTTCCGATACAGTCGCACCCGGCGATGATTTTTTCCGTTATGTGAATGAGGGTTGGTTGGACACGGCTGAATTCCCGCCAGGTTTTTCCAGCCTGAACGGATTTACCGAACTCTTCCTACAAACCGAGCAGCGCGTAGAAGGCATTATCCAGACTGCCGCTGCGATGGATTCTGAGCCGGGTTCGGCGGAATATCAGATCGGCACGCTTTACAATGACTATCTGAATACCGATCGAATCGAAGAATTGGGCCTGACGCCATTACAGGCCGACATTGATTCAATTCTTGGTGCGTCGGATCATGGCGATATCGCCAGCTGGTTTGGCCGCCCCTCCCAAATGTCGATGTTTTCTCTCGGCGTAACAATCGATCCGGGTGATCCGAGCCGTTACGTTATTTCAACAGGTCAAGCAGGCTTGGGTCTACCGAACCGCGACTATTATCTACGCGACGATGAGCCTTTCCCGGGACACCGCGAAGCGTATGTCGAATACATGGCGGGCCTTTTTGACCGCGCGGGTATCGAAAATGGCCGCGAGCGGGCTGACGCGATTCTAGCGCTGGAAACAGCGATTGCGGAAATCCAGTGGACGCGTGCGCAATCTCGCGACCGGATCGCCAACTACAATTTGATGAGTGTCGATGAGTTGATCGAATTTGCCCCCGGCTTTGACTGGCGCACTTTCCTTGAGGAAGAGGGCGTGACAGGGCAGGAAGAAATTATCGTCAATACGGACACAGCCGTTCAGGGATTGGCCCAGCTCTTTGCCGAAACACCGGTTGAAACGCTGCAGTCCTATCTCGCCTTTCACTTCATCGACAATCATACGGCCATGCTGCCTGCCGCATACGATAATGCGTCATTCGATTTCTATTCCCGGCGCCTTAACGGCACGGAAGAGCAGCGCCCACGCGAGCTGCGCGCGGTTCAGTTCGTCAACGGTCGCCTCGGAGAGCTGATTGGTCAAGTTTATGTCGAGCAATATTTCCCACCGGATTATCGCAATCAGATGACCGAGTTGGTGGAATATCTCCGCCGTGCCTTTGCCGAACGTATTGATACGTTGGAGTGGATGGACGCTGAGACTCGCGTCGAAGCCCATGCCAAGCTCGAAGCCTTCATCCCGAAAATCGGTTATCCGACACAATGGCGGGACTATTCCACGATTGCTGTGGAACCAGGGCAGTTAATCGCCAACGCCAATGCTGTTCGTGATTGGGGTCGGGCGGATTCACGCTCGCGCCTCGGTGGCCCAATCCGGACTTGGGCATGGTTTATGAGCCCGCAAACGGTGAATGCGTATTATTCATCGCAACGCAATGAAATCGTATTTCCGGCAGCTATCTTGCAGCCACCGTTCTTCGATCCCAACGCTGACATGGCCGTTAATTTCGGCGCCATCGGCGGCGTGATTGGTCATGAAATGGGCCACGGCTTTGATGATCAGGGTAGCCGTTCTGATGGCACAGGCCTTCAGCGTAATTGGTGGACCGATTTTGCCCGCAACGAGTTCGAGAGCCGTACGTCGGTTCTGGAAGCTCAGTATAGCGGCTTCTCTCCGGTGGAAGGTATGAACGTCAATGGCGCGCAGACCATGGGCGAAAATATTGGCGACCTTGGTGGTCTGTCGATCGCGATGCATGCCTATAATATGTATCTGGAGGACCATGGCGGTGGTGAAGACATTGGTGGTTACACGCCTGAACAGCGCTTCTTCATGGCTTGGGCACAGGTTTGGCGCGGTATCCGCACGGATGATTCCATGCGCAACCGCGTATTGACGGGCGTACACAGCCCGAACCAGTACCGGGCCAATGGCGTCGTCCGGAATATGGATGCCTGGTATGAAGCCTTCAACGTCACTGAAGACGATGATCTCTACCTGCCGCCGGAAGAACGTGTGAGCATCTGGTAGTCAATTCAGTATAAACCTAAGAAAAGGCCCGGTGAAAATCGGGCTTTTTCCGTTTCTCGAATGGAAACCTGCCTAGGGCTCAAACACCCGCTTACGTCTTGGCAAATCACTCGGTTTTGATGCGGTCAATGGTTGCCTTTCGGGGTCAGGCCTGTTTTCTGCCAGAGGCAAGTCAGGGAATAGCTTTACATGCGAATTCTGATTACAGGCGGTTGCGGTTTCATAGGCTCGGAACTGGTGCGTCGGTTGGTCCATGAAGGCCATGACGTGCTCAATCTCGATGCCATGACCTATGCCGGTGATGAGCGCTCCGTTGCCGGTGCGGCGGCTTCGGCCAACTATCAATTTCGCAAAATTGATATCGCAGACGCTGATGCGGTCGCGACGGCCTTCGCCGATTTTAATCCGAATCGTGTTTTTCACCTCGCGGCGGAAAGCCATGTTGACCGGTCCATTGATGGGCCCGGCATTTTTGTGAAGACCAATCTGGTCGGCACGTCGGTTATGCTAGATGCCGCGTTGGCGCATTGGCGCAATCTAGATGAATTGGCGCGAGCCAGTTTCCGCTTCATTCATGTGTCTACCGATGAAGTTTACGGTACGCTCGGCAATGACGACCCGGCTTTCACCGAAGATACGCCCTATGCGCCCAACAGCCCTTATGCGGCCTCAAAAGCCGGAGCCGACCATCTGGCGCGGGCATGGGTCGAGACCTATGGTCTGCCGGTCATCATTACCAATTGCTCGAATAATTATGGACCTTTCCAGCACCCGGAAAAACTGATCCCGACTGTGATCCGAACCGCTTTATCCGGCGGCGACATCCCGGTTTATGGCAAAGGCGAAAATATCCGCGACTGGCTTTATGTCGCCGACCATGTGGGTGGCCTGATTGCGGCGGCGGAAACGGGCGAAATAGGTCGGAAATATAATTTTGGCGGTGATGCCGAACGCACGAATCTTGATCTGGTTCGCACACTCTGTCGTCTGCTCGACGAGAGACGGCCATCTTCCAAGCCGTTTGAAGACCAAATCCGCTTTGTAACGGACCGCCCCGGTCACGACTTGCGCTATGCGGTGAACAGCCAGCGGGCGCAAGGTGAGCTGGGTTGGAGTCCCTCGGTAACGCTGGACTCGGGTTTGTCTGAGACCGTCGATTGGTATCTGGCGCATCCCGACTGGTTGTCGCGCGACCCGGCCGAGATCGCCCGCCTCGGACTTGGCCACTAACAGGAGAGACAAGATGGCATCCAAATGGAAAGGCCTGATCCTGGCTGGCGGTACGGGCAGTCGGCTCTATCCGCTGACCCACGCGGTGAACAAGCACCTCTTGCCCGTATTCGACAAGCCGATGATCTATTATCCGCTGACCACTTTGATGTTGGGTGGCGTGCGGGAATTTGTGATCGTTTCCAGTCCTGAGTCTATTCCTCAAATCCAGGCCTTGCTGGGTGATGGCAAAAAGTGGGGGCTGACATTTGAATATGTCGCTCAGAACAATCCGGGTGGCATAGCCGAGGGTTTCCGTGTCGCGGCGAACGAATTGCGCGGACACAATATCGCGCTGATCCTTGGCGATAATATTTTCTATGGCGATGGCCTGTCCAAACGCATTCAGGAAGCCGCAGAACAAGAAAGCGGCGCGACGATTTTTGGATATGAAGTCGCAGACCCCTCCGCCTTCGGTGTGGTCGAGTTGGGCGAGGATGGCCGCGCGATTTCTCTTGAAGAGAAACCCAAAAAACCGAAATCGAAATTCGCCGTTCCGGGCATCTATTTTTACGATCCGGATGTGTTGGACATCGCCTGGCAGCTCAAGCCATCGGGCCGAGGGGAATTGGAAATCACGGACGTCAATCGCGCCTATATGGAGCGCGGCGATTTACACGTCAAAACCATTGGTCGCGGTGTCGCATGGCTCGATGGCGGCACGCATGCTGATCTATTTGAAGCTGGCCAATTCATCAAAGTCGTCGAAGAACGCACGGGTTTGAAGGTCGCTTGTCCTGAAGAAATTGCTTTTCGCATGGGCTTTATTGATCGTGCGGGGCTGGCAGAACTGGTCGATGACAGCCCGAAAACAGAATATCAAAAATATTTGAAAGACTTGCTGGATCGCTCGAAGTAGGCTCTGGGTAAGGAACATTTTGGGGGATGCATGGAAGAGACAAGCGCGCTGATCACAAATGATGCTGTAGTCTTTGGTATTCTGGCCCTCATTCTTGGAGGAGTTTTCTGGACCTCGTCTTTTGAGCGCGGCTTTTTCAAGATATTTTATCGCTTCTTTCCACCGCTCCTGCTTTGCTATTTTGTGCCGTCATTGTTCACGACGCTGGAGTTTTTCGACCCCGAACAATCGAATATCTACTTTATCGCTTCGCGTTATTTACTGCCTGCGGCGCTCGTCCTTCTGACGTTATCTGCGGATCTGCCGTCCACCTTCCGGCTTGGTCCTAAAGCACTGATCATGTTTTTTACCGGCACAATCGGTGTGATGATTGGAGGGCCATTGGCGCTAATGGTGGCATCGGCCATCGATCCGGGTCTCATTGAAGGCGCAGATAGCCCTGCCGCCGTCTGGCGCGGCATGGCGACGGTTGCGGGCAGTTGGATCGGGGGGGGTGCCAACCAGACCGCGATCTTTGAAATTTTTGAAGTCGATACATCAGTATTTTCTGCGTGGATTGCGGTCGACGTCATTGTGGCGAACATCTGGATGGCTGTCTTGCTCTATGTCGCGGCCAACCCCGCCGGCATCGACAAGCGCCTGAAGGCTGATGTCAGCGCGATCGATCGTTTGCGGATCAAGGCCGAAGAGTTTGAACAAAAGACGACGCGTGCGCCGCAGCTGACAGACCTCATCTACATTCTAGCTATCGGGTTTGGCGTCGTGGCTTTGGCGCACCTGGTTTCCGACACGCTCGCGCCGTGGATCGGAGAGAATTATCCGGGATTGGCCCGCTATAGCCTGACCAGTGGGTTCTTCTGGCTGATCGTCGTATCCACACTCGTGGGCGTAATCTTGTCTTTCACCCGCTTGCGAAACCTTCAGGCCGTGGGTGCCATGAAGGTAGGTCGCGTTTTCATCTACATCCTTGTCGCATCCATTGGAATGCGGATGGACATCATGGCGATTTTCGAGAATCCGGAATATTTCCTGATCGGATTGTTCTGGGTCGGAATTCATGCGGCCCTTCTGATCGCGGTCGCCGTGCTCATCAAAGCGCCCATGTTCTTCCTCGCGGTTGGCAGCCAGGCGAATGTTGGCGGAGCGGCATCTGCACCGATTGTAGCGTCAGCCTTCCATCCATCATTGGCGCCTGTCGGCGTTTTGTTGGCGGTGCTGGGCTATATTGTCGGCACTTACGGCGCGTTCATCACAGGCTTAATTATGCAGGCGATATCTGGTGGCTGATCCGCATCTATTACAGGACGTATTGTCGGTTTTTTCTGGCACGCTAGTCGGGTTTATCCTTGGCCTGATTGGTGGCGGTGGGTCGATTTTGGCCGTGCCATTGCTTGTCTACGTCGTGCGTATTGGCAGCCCGCATCTGGCGATTGGCACTGGCGCATTGGCGGTCGCAGCGAGCGCACTCTTCAACCTTCTCACCCATGCCCGCGCGGGGAATGTGAAATGGCAATGCGCGCTGGTGTTTGCGGCGGCAGGTGTTTTTGGTGCTGCCGGAGGCGCCGCGCTCGGTCAACGGGTTGATGGCGACTTGCTGCTCGGTTTGTTTGGACTGTTGATGATCGTGGTGGGCGTTTTGATGTTGCGGCCGCGTTCGGGCGGGAATGCTGACATCCGCTTGACATGGAAAATCGCGCCACGATTGGCCGGGTCGGGCTTTGTCGTCGGCGGCCTATCCGGGTTTTTTGGAATTGGTGGCGGTTTCCTGATCGTGCCGGGCCTGATCGTGGCGACCTCTATGCCGCTCTTGAACGCCATTGGTTCGTCGCTCGTGTCTGTGACGGCTTTCGGATCGGCCACAGCCGCCAGCTACGCTGTCTCAGGCCTCATTGTCTGGCGGATCGCCATTCTCTTCATACTCGGTGGCGTATTGGGCGGCATCGCCGGAAGCTGGGCATCCAAAGCACTGGCCGCTCGCAAACGCGCGCTGAATTATGTCTTTTCAGGCATCGTCATTTCGGTCGGCGTTATGGTCGCGGTCGATGGATTGCGCACGCTTTTCCATTCCATGTCGGCGGGCTAGCGCGGCGGCTGAACTACGCCATATTCGATCAGGGATTCGGCGGCGGCTTCGACGGCGTCTTTCGCCGGGCGGAAAGCAATACCGGTCTTCTCGGTGACATAGGCGGTTTTCGCGATGCGCCGCCGCCCGAGGTCCGCCAGAACTGATTGCAGGTTTTTGTCGAAGAGCGCCATGAAGCGCACCACCCAAGCGGGGAGTTCCTTGGTTGGGATCTTCTTGGCGAAAGCCGGGAAGGCAGCGGCGAGAACGAGCCCCATATCCTGCATGGATATCGTATCTGCCGCGGCCAGCAATCGAAGACCGGCTGTGTTGGGTGAGTCCATCGCCGCGACGTGAAGCGCCGCCAGATCGCGTACATCCACTGTTGGCATGCGGAGGGGTGGCAAAGCGGGGTAAGCTCCATTCAGGAGCATTTCGACAACAGACAGCGAGGTGCCGATACGTTCATCGAGCGACGGCCCCAAGACCAGGCCCGGATTGATAACGGTGGCGCGGTTCCGTTCGCCGCGTTCATCCAGCAAGGCCCATAGGGCCAGCTCAGCGCGGGTTTTTGACACGATATAGGGCGAGATGGCTTTCCAGTCTGGATCAGACCAGGCTTCCGGTCCGGCCTCGAACTCACCTTTGAAACTCGGGTGATACATCACGGCTGCGAGGGAGGAGGTGACGACGATACGCTTCGCGCCAGCGTCCAGTCCGGCCTTGACCACACGCAACATACCATCGCGGGCCGGCGGGACGAGTGCCTCACGATCTGCGGGCTGTGCGAGCGGGAAGGGCGAGGCGAGGTGCTGGATATATTCGCAATCTGCTACGGCCTCTGCCCAGCCGTCATCGCTCATTAGATCGGCTTCGACGAAGTGGATTTTGGTATGGTCCGCGCCATGTCGGACAAGTGTTTCTTTTACGGGGTCGGCCTTTGCCATATCGCGGACTGTGCCGACGACTTCATGCCCGGCCTGCAATAATTGAAGCGCGACATGCTTGGCGATAAAGCCACTAATCCCGGTAACAAGTATGCGTGCCATGATGATCCCCCCGGATGTATTTTATTGGCCGAACAGGCCCCTTAGAATGTCGCGTGTGCGTCCGGCAGGATTACTGCGGATGCCGCGCTCTTCTTCCCCGACATAATGGAATACCCCATCGAGTGATTTTTCAACCGCAAAGTCGGTCACTTCGCCTCGGAAATCCTGTGCTGTGGAGCGCGCATTTCGGCCTCGGCCGAATAAGCGACCAATGCCGGATTGACGATCCGCGAGACCTGCCGCGCTGTCCAGAGCGCCATAGGCACCGGAGGACGCAAGCGTGGATTCCATTGGCGGACGCAGTAACCCGGTCAGGGATGTCTGCGTACGCGATCTTAAATACTGGGTTGCTGCGGTGTCTTCACCGCGCAGAATATCTAGGCCATCTGAAATCGACATCGATCGAATGGCATTGATCACCAGATCGCGCGCTTGTGGCATCACGTCTTCGGCGGCCCGGTTCATTCGCAGTTCCAGATCATCAAGCGGACCCGCCAGACCCAAGGGCTGAAGGCGGCGCTGCGTTGTATTTAGCAACCCCGGAAGCGGAATACGGACAATGCTATCGCCGAAAAACCCATCGCGTTGGCCCAATCGCCGTGTGGCCTGGCGGGTCGCCGTGACCAACATGCTGCGTATGCCCGGCGCGGCGCCCTGAGCCCGGGCAGTGGCGGGAAGAATGAGGGCAGCTGCAGTGGCGGTCAGAAACAGGCGGCGGTCAATCATACGGGCTCCGATAGTCGTCTACTCGAAGCGAAGAGCCTCGATAGGATCCAGTCTTGATGCCCTATGTGCAGGGTAAAAGCCAAAGAAAATACCGACGAAGGCCGATGCGCCTATGGCGATGAGGGCGACGCTCGGTTGAATTTCGATGGGGAATTGGTCGAGAGATTCGATATAGGCGGCACCGCCAATCCCGATGAGGAGGCCGACCAATCCGCCGGTGAAACACAGAACCACGCTTTCAATCAGGAATTGGTTTCGGATGTCTGCGCGCTTGGCACCTACAGCCAGACGCAGGCCAATTTCCCGGGTTCGCTCCGTGGTCGAGACCAGCATGATATTCATGATGCCAATGCCGCCGACGAGGAGCGAAATTCCCGCCGCCGCCGCCAGCAATATACCCAGCTGGTTTTCGGTTTCGTTTCTCGCTCTAATGAATTCGCCAAGATTCCGAACATTGAAATCATCGTCTGCGCCCGGCTGAATGTCGCGTCGCACACGCATCAAGTCTTCGATATCGGCGGTCACCATTTCCGTATCCGCTCCGCCTGCCACTTCGGCATAAACTGTGAAAACCGGATCGCGCACACCCAGATCATATCCCAAAATCCGATCTCGAACGGTGGTGACGGGCGCTAGCGCGGTGTCATCCTGATCCTGCCCCCAACTCGATTGCCCTTTCATCGACATCACGCCAATGATCTCCATGGGCGTGGTGCCAACTCGTATGGTGCTGCCAATCGGATCGGACTCGCCGAATAATTCGGTCACAACCGTTTGTCCCAAGATAACAACCCGTGCGCCGGAATTGACTTCTTCTGGATAAAAGGCGCGGCCTTGAGATGGGAACCAATCGCGGGTCTCGAAATATTCAGCATGGACGCCCTGTATTCTGGTCGTCCAGTTTTCACCATCAACGACCATGGCGGTATTGCCCGAAATTTCACCCGCGACAGCGGCAATGCCATCGATTTCGTCACGCAGCGCTTCGACATCTGCGTCTGTCAGGAATGTGGCTGTTCCCGCGCCGCCGCGACGTCCACCACGGGCGCTGGAGCCCGGGCGGATGATCAAAAGATTGGCTCCAAAGGACGCAATCTGTTCCTCAATCGCGTTACTGGCGCCTTCAGTAACAGACACCATCACGATAACCGCGGAAACGCCGATCACGACGCCCAGCATGGCGAGGGCGGATCGCAACGCATTCACGCGTAAAGCGATGAGCGCAACACGTATGGCGGCGAAAATGTTCATGACCGGTCCTCTACGATTTTTCCGTCTCGGAACACGATTTGCCGACGCGCATGGTCAGCAACTTCCTGCTCGTGGGTGACGAGGATGATGGTCATGCCCTCGCGGTTGAGTTGGTCGAATATTTCAAGAATTTCATTGGATGTCTGGCTGTCCAGAGCCCCCGTTGGCTCATCCGCCAAAAGAATTGCCGGATCATTGACCAAAGCCCGAGCGATGGCGACACGTTGTTGTTGGCCGCCGGATAATTGCGACGGGTGGTGATCCATACGGTCGCCCAGCCCCACTTGTGTGAGGCGGGCCTCGGCACGTTGTTTCCGTTCGGCGGCAGAAATGCCTGAATAGACCAGCGGCAGGGACGCGTTATCAACGGCGGCGGTGCGCGGCAGCAGATTAAACTGCTGGAACACAAATCCAACGCGGCGTCCTCGGAAGGCGGCCAATTCGTCGGGCTTCATGCCTTCGAGCTGCTCTCCGTCGATTTCCAGCGTGCCGGACGTTGGGCGATCCAGAGCACCGATCATATTCATGAAGGTTGATTTGCCGGACCCTGACGGCCCCATGATGGCGACGTAATCGCCGCGTTGAATATCTGTGCTGACACCCTGCAGGGCATGCACTTCATTCTCGCCCATTTTGTAAACGCGTGTCAGGTCGCGGCAGTGAATGAGGGAGGACGTCATCCGTCTGACATCCGCGCACGCGTCACGACCGCTTCGCCTTCTTCTAATTGTCCGCCGACGACTTCGGTGCGGCGACCATCACCGACACCGACCCGCACGCGGCGCTCTTCCAGGAAACCGTCTTCGGTTTCGATCCAGACGCTGGCGGCGCGGGTTTCGGCATTTTCAGTCTGTATTTGCTGAAAGCGGGTCATTTGTTCGGCGGTCAGGATTGGCCGCAGCGCATTGGCGAATAGCTGATTCATGGCATTGCGATCGGGCGGTTGGCCCGCTGATTGGGTCCGCATCTGCATGAAAGCGGCGCGGACGGCCTGTCCGGCTTCTTCGCGTTGGCTGTCGGTCATTTCCAACTGTTCGGCGATGCGGTCCATCATGCCACCACCGCCGCCACCGCCACCACCGCGTTGCCCACCGCCGCGACGTCCGCCCTGTTGCGGGGCTTCGGCGGGGCGGGCGAGGGCTTCGAGCGCGCCGGATGGGCGGAAACGTAGAGCGCTATTGGGAACCGACAGCACCCCATTGCGTTCCCCGGTGACAATATCAAGGTTTGCAGTCATGCCCGGCAATAGACGCTGGCCGGGATTTTGGGCGGTCACAACAACGGTATAGGTCACGACGTTGGATTCATTGGTGGCCGCAAGGCGAACCTGATCGACATTGCCTTCATAATTTTGTCCGGGAAAAGCATCGACGGTGAAGGTCGCGGTCTGTCCCTGCAAAATCTGACCGATATCACTTTCATCAACCTGAGCATCAATCTGAATGACCGAGAGATCCTGCGCGATGGTAAAGAGGATCGGCGCCGACAGGCTGGCCGCTACAGTCTGACCGACATCAACGGCTCGATTGATCACCACGCCGTCAATCGGCGCACGGATGACGGTACGCTCCAGATCAATTTGAGCACCGCTTAATGTCGCTTCGCGCTGTTGAAGTGTGGCCCGAGCATTCACGATCTGAGCAAGCGCCAC
>Ga0316204_10010661_pt1 | contig 11757 bp, 9 predicted proteins | sample 6monrhotite_MG_2_FD_205661 | JGI IMG/M metagenome (GOLD analysis project Ga0316204, IMG submission 205661) | Microbial mat bacterial communities from mineral coupon in-situ incubated in ocean water Damariscotta River, Maine, United States -... | ecosystem: Environmental > Aquatic > Marine >...
CGGGCCAATACATTAAAAATAGTACGCCGCAGTTGCTGTATCGCATCAGCCTTGCTCAGACGCATTTGGCGCATGATGGCAAAAGCCTGCTCATAACTATAAACACCGGCCTGATTAAAATCGAAATGTGCCAAGCCGCAAAGTGACTGCATATGGAGCCGCCGCCCAGCCACGCGATCAAAACGTTTAGTCATAAAATGCGCGCGACCATGCTCTTCTAGCAAGCGGCATTTTGTCATGTTAATACCCGCCGCCTCTGCCATCAGATAATAGGCGTACTCAATCCGCCCATAATCTTTGGGCTCACCCAGCTCGATGTCCGTTACGCCATCAAACTTCAACAACCAATAATCAAAACCTTCCGGCACCGCCCCTTGGCCCGATATCACCTTTCCGTCACTGTTCATGGCGATAACCGCCTTAGGCCGAGCACCACCCGCCGAGGTACCTACCCGCAAAATATCCAGTATCGCATCAGCATTTTGCTTTTCATCCTCCACCAACACGACATCCAGCTCACTACGCTGCGACACTAGCTGTTGGGCCAACGAAACCAGCTCCGCCACCTCAACCGGTACCGACTTATCAAAACGCCGACTGATCACCGGCTCAAAGGTCAGCGCCCCCATACCCCGTTGGCCGGTGTAACAGAGCCGCTCTACCGGGCTAAAGCTGGCACTATCACGCCCCTGCCGTGCCAACCAAGCATCAATAATTTGATTACCAAATTTATCCGGCAAGGCATCGGCCAACAGCCCCGGCAATCCTAGAAAGGTATCTCGATATAAAAATCTCGGCCGCAAGCGACCGAGTTTTATAGAGCAAAGAGCAATTCAACATTTCCCATACCACCCAAAAGGGTGCTTTGGGGTGATATGGAAAATATTGAATACAAACCCATAAGCTGGATAGCCTACAATGGGAGAAAAGCCCCCCATTGCAATCTATCCAGCTCGGGGGCAAGCCCCCGAGATTTTCGCTTCGCCGTTAAAGCTGAAAAGGAAAATAGGCCATCGCCCTGCTGAGCAGTTTCCACACTCATGTGGATGGGGGCGATATCCAACCCCTTTTGCAAAAAGGCAGGCTCAAATTCAAACAGCCCCACACCCCGATCAGCCAGCCATGAGACCGCACCAACGGGCTCACCCCATAACATCACCCGAGCCGTATCGACCCGAGCTACCATGACTCATCCTCATAAGTGCTGGGTTTCTCCTGCACACCGCTCGCCCGCTGGCGTACCCGACCTTGCTGCTTCGCCAACTGCAACGGACTCACGGATACCTCAGGAATAAAATTATTCAACTGCTCCAGCCCACCCATCTCACGCAACACCGCAATCATGGTCGAAAGCTTTGCCCTGCCCTTCTCAAGCGCCTTAATAGCATTGAGCGACAAAGCCACCGACTCAGCCAACTGCTGCTGAGTCAGGTTATGGCGTAATCGCAACGCCCTGAAACGCCCCCCAATTTCAGCCTCTACCACTTGATCACTTATCAATAAAAAATCCATAACAACCCCAATAAAGACTATTAATTGCAAATACCACAGTAACAGCCCTAATAAGGATCAATATAGACAAAAATAAAAACAGTCAACCAAAAGCCCTATTTAAGACCTTAACAATAAAAAATAGCGACAAGAGCCCTATTTTGACCCCTTACTAAAAAATTATCGAAATCTACAGACTTAACATCAAACCACACCCAAAGACCTTAGCCAGACCGATGCCGCCTAACAGACAATCTGTAAACTGCTCAATATCTGTTACCCGCAATACGCAGCCAAAGCCATGGAACTATGAAAACTGACTTGTCATGCGCTAGCTGTGCAAAACCGATTTCGTGATTTTCCCTCATTACCACTAGAGGGTAGCAAGCATAAACAACATGCCAACCCTACGACAGTTGATCCATCAATTTCATGAAATTACGCTTGGCTTTATGCTTTACTCGTAGTGCATCCAGCCAGTGTTGATATTGCTCATTTTCTCCCGCTCTCTCCATGGCCGAAGCAACTTGCCCCACTAAATCTATCGCTTGTTGGTAAGCTTGGTTATTTCCCAAGGAAACCGTCTTTTCTGCCATGCCTCGATAGATGGCAGCGGCTTCACTGGGGTACTCTGCTTCACAGGCACGGGCAAAGCTTGTCTGCTGTCCCGAATAAAGGCCATGGGCTTTCACCTCCTCCAAAGCTGACAACACATCGCCTTCGGAAAGATAGATATCAACTATCTCACCGCGATAGGGCGGTGCCGCAAATCGGGTGCTAGGTTTTTTCTTTTTTTGCGCTTCGAGATAGATAAAAACCTTGTCGCGCCAGAGGGACCAACCGTTATTCTGCTCAGCACACCACTTAAGGTATTTGTAATCCTCAAAACGGATTCCATTCACATAATTCTCCCACGCCAGTTCCATTGCTAAGGCATGCTGCCCCTCATTGAGATAGTGAGTCACCAGAAACTGATTCAGACGTTGATCAGTATCACCTGGGAAAGCTTTCTGCCCTCGCTTAGCCCAGAGAAAAGCCTCCTCATTTCGTTTTGCATCACGCAGTAATTCAGCAATTTTCAAGTAGTCATAAGCATAGTTAAGACTACGGGATTTAATGGCAATTAATGCGTCCAGATTACCCTTCAGCGTCGCTAACGCCTCCATCAAGCGAGTGATATTTGAATATTGGAAGCATTCAGTTTCTGCCTCCTTGGTAGAGACCTTATCCCAATGCGTTTGCGCTTGCTTGCTTAGCTCAGCCATCCCCTCATCACCCAATATGGGCTGATAATCAGCTAGAAAGAAGAAGCCCCAGCCATCGATCAACATCAACTTTAACAACTGCTTGGCAAAGGGTTCACGCTTCACCTCCCCTTGCTGATGAGCTTGCAGATGCAGATAAGCTATCTGCTGCAATATCCCACCAAAGCCGCCACCTGAATCATCGGTGTTTTCATAGGCCTTGATACCACACTCCATCGCGTAGTGACTCAGCAGCTGAAGTGCGGAATATTGCCCTTCACTTGCCAATTCACTCAGCAGATTTTCCACCTCTACCGCCTTTTGCAAAAAACCTCGCATACGCCGGTACTCCACAAAACCACCGGTAGAAAAGCCCTTGCGAATAGACTTTTTGAGCGCCTTAATGTCCAACTCATTACCCTGTTTTGCCGCGCGCATCGCAAGCTTATTTTTTAACACTGGATTCCAATCACACTGCTCGATGATGATATCCAGCAAGTTATCTAAAGGCAGCTGAGCGAGATAATTGCGGATAGTTTGGTCTGAATCAGCAGGGATCGTAGCAGCGTCATCACTCTCACCCTGCAGGGCCAGTGCCACCGCAACAGCATGTTTACAAAAATCCCCACGCTGCCCGACCGGACAATCACATTGGTAATCCACCCCTGTTGATCTTGAGGTGAGCGAAACCCGATAGGTACTCGTGCCTTCAACCAATGCGGTGACCTTCTCCGTTTGGATACTCAGCTTGCTAATATTGCCACTTTTGAATAGCGCTAAACCCCGTTGATAAGCTGGTTTCCCCGCTAAACTGAGCAACTGTGCTTCGCTCAAAATCACTCCCGACATGAATCAACCCTCTCAGACATCACGCTTTACTTTTCATGGATATTGCAGACCTGCAAAATCATATCAAATCTATGTAATGGAAACACAAAGGCACAACCTTAAAACAGAAGAGCAGTACTAGCTCATCCCCACGCGTGTAGGGAACACTCTAAACATACCTGATTGTTTTTATTAATAAAGAAACCTTCGCTAAATTCCACCGATTTTTTCTCTATTACTTTTCTTTATTAATGGCTGTTCATTGGCTTAGCAGGAGAGTTTGTTTTGCAGCAGTTTTTGCAATGTGGCTAGGCGTTGCTTTCGCTCTCTTAGCGCTAGCCGTAGCAAGCCGACTTCCAGTTGAGCAGGCTTGCTTACAGCGTACTTTTGAGTCGTTTCCAGACGTTGCTGTAATCGTTGTATCTCTTTTTGAAGTGCTTGATATAAGTGGGTGATGTGCTGGTAGCAGGTGTCAGTCATGGTCACGTTGTCCGTCTGTGGCCTTAAAAGGCATAAAAATTGGGGGTAAAAACTTACCCTTAACTTGTGGTCCTCAACAAAATATATACATACCATCTGTGCTGTTGATGCCAGCTAATAACAACTTGCTTGGTTATGATGCGTTTTTTCACAAGACACTTCAATCCCAAAATGGGATATATTATAGTTGCAAACCAAGGCAGAAAAGCACTGATGCTGATAAAGCGCTTATTATACGTAATTTACAGGGGGAGTGATTGGGCTGAAAAGCCGTCGTCAATAGACAAAACGGGGCTAGCGGCGCTTTTCCAGCTCTTTGATAATCTCGATGGGGTCAAGGCCGAGAGCATGGGCAATCTCTAAAAATTCGATAACATCCAGGCGACGCTCGCCCGACTCATACTTCGAGACAAACGATTGCGGCTTGCCCAAATAGCTAGCAACTTCTTCCTGTACCTTACCCTGATCTTTACGAGCTCGAGTAAGGAGATCGCGAAAGTAGATATATTCTTGTGTGTTTGTGGATGGCATCTAGGTATTAAATAACCTATTTGATTTTATCCAAAAATGGGATAAAGTATGTTTTTAACAACATACCCATGAAGAGCGGGGGTGATTAAGGCATTAAAAAAGGGAGTATGACAGCCAATTATTCATAAACAGGCGGGGGTAAGTTAGCCCCCTGGCGGTGCATGTTATTTGTAAGTGGAGCAATACCCACAGCCATAGAACGTTGGCGCGTCTTCTATTATAAATACCAAGGAAAGGTAGATCGGTTGTGGTACTTTATCTTGCTAGTCCTGTCAGGGGCGGCAAGATTTTTTTAATAAAAATAATCAAGAGAGATCAGGGAACTCATGAAAATACTACTAGCAGAAGATGACAGCCTCACCCTTGCCTTGCTCAGCCATTGGCTAAAAGAAGCAGGCTATGCCTTTGATTGTGCAAGAGATGGCCTGGAAGCGGTTTCACTTGCCTACCAAAGCAATCACTATAAACTGTGTATTTTCGATATTGAAATGCCTGAATTAAGCGGCGTGGCAGCGGCTAACCTTATCCGCACTCGTCAGCCTCATTTGTCATTTATTTTTACATCAAGCAATCCAGGACATAAAAATTACTGCCTAAATCGGGCCGAGGATTATTTTATTGAAAAACCATGCAGCCAGTCACGATTACTGGGCCTAATTGAAAATACGAATATGCCTAAAGCATTTTGACCTTTAAATCACCTGATAAGTTAGCGGGTATAATACTGACATTTTTGCCTGGTATTTTCACCTCTCTGCTTGCGCTATCTGTTCGAAATAATTTAGTTAATTAAACAGTCGTCACCCTCTTTTAGCGCCATCGTCGATGCATGCGCTGCCTCGCTGCAAGTGTAGTGCATCAAATAGATTGACCCTATCAGCAAACTGGAAAAAGGTCAGCTACTAGGCGTGTTTGCGAAGGGTTAGTCACTCTATCTCAAGCAAACACAACAACGTAGATGGCCTTTTTCCGGTCTGCCCGAAGGGAGCCTCGCTATTTTGCCAATACTGCGTTGCACTCTTTAAAAAGGGCTTGCCATTCTCTGCAAAGTGCGCTTTTTCTTAGCAAAATAGCGAGGCTCTGGTATGGTCAATCTATTTGATGCACTACACCAGATAAGGGCCATTGCTGTAACGCCCGTAGCCGGGATGATTTTTTATACTGATGCTCTTGCATACGCTGCAAAATATCATCTAACAGCATTACCGCGTCTCCGATATAAGGCCCTTTGTTGAGCATTACACATTCGGCTCGCACACTCATGGCGACATCGGTAATTTCTGGGCGCGAATGTATGCCCTTCTTGGCAAGTGTTTCTAATACCTGAGTTGCCCACACCACTGGCACATGGGCCGCCTCACATAGCCATAGAATCTCTTCCTGAATTTCGGCCATCCGCACACTGCCCAGCTTGATGGCCGTAGATATATTGCAACTTTGTTGCAGTGAGGAATTTTATTTACTCTTGAGAATCAGCCTTTGCTCGTGCATCATCATAATGAGCACCTCAATCGAGTCGACCTTTATGAATATTCTTGTCTTAAACGCAGGCAGCTCTTCAATCAAATATCGTCTCTTTGAGATGCCTGAAAATGCAGTGCTGGCATCCGGCTGGGTCGAACACATCCACGAGCCGGAAACCACGCTGCTGCATTGGCAAGATATCGATGGTGAACAACAAATACCATTAACAGAAAATGATCACCGCGAGATTTTTGAGCATATTTTTCACACCTTGAGTCCCACCGCTCCGATACATGCGATTGCTCATCGCGTGGTTCACGGTGGTACAGATTATACCCAACCGACACATATCGATGGGAGGCTGCTGACACAGTTGCAGCAGATTACAACATTAGCACCACTACATAATCCAGCTTGTGTCGCGGGCATCGAGACCGCAATGACTCACCACCCTAAGCTACCCCAAGTGGCCGTTTTCGATACCGCCTTTCACCAGTCGATGCCTGACTATGCTTATCGCTATGCGGTGCCAGAGCACCTTTATCGTGATTTTGGAGTGCGGCGTTTTGGCTTTCACGGCATTGCCCATGCCCATCTCGCCCAACAAGCGGCTGGATTGCTTGATCGGCCATTAGAAACGTTGAATTTAATTACCCTACACTTGGGCAACGGTGCCAGTGTGACGGCGATCGAACAGGGGCGCTGTGTTGATACGTCGATGGGTATGACACCCCTGGCGGGGTTAATCATGGGCAGTCGTTGTGGTGACCTGGACCCCGGCGCGATCTTAGCCCTTATCGATCAGGGCATCCCCCCTTCCCAGCTAAGTGATGAACTTAATCGAGAGAGCGGTCTAAAGGGGCTTTGTGGTAGCAATGATATGCGTGAAATTCAACAGCGATTGGCAGCGGGCGACGACGCTGCCGAGTTAGCACTAACGATGTTTTGCTATCGGATACGTCACTACATTGGTGCTTATTATGCGGTATTGGGGCGGGTGGATGCCTTGGTGTTTAGTGGTGGTATTGGCGAACATAGCCCCGAGGTACGGGCGCGCGTTTGTGCAGACCTTGAGTGCTTTGGGCTGCACCTCCACCACCAGCGTAATCAACAGGGGACACACAAAAGCCATCGCATTGATAAATCAGGTTCGGATACGGCGATACTGGTTATTCCGGCAAATGAAGAACGGGAGATCGCCCGCCAAGCCTATGGCCTATTAAGGACGAGCTGAATAAGTCTCAAAGTACTAAATTGACAACAAGCGGCCACAAATAGAGTCTATTATTATTCCAGCTAGCAGTACCTCTACTCTATTAGGAGAAAATATGGACACGGGAAGCGCTCTGCCCCTCACTCAACCACTGAACCCAACACTGCTGGGCCAGATGGATGCCTATTGGCGCGCTGCCAATTATTTATCGGTTGGGCAGATTTACCTACTCGATAACCCACTGCTAAAAGTACCCTTGGTGATTGAACATATAAAGCCCCGCCTGCTGGGGCACTGGGGCACCACCCCTGGGCTGAATTTCATCTATGTGCATCTCAATCGCCTCATCAAAGCGCACGATTTGAATGTTATCTATGTCGCTGGCCCCGGCCATGGTGGCCCCGCCTTAGTCGCCAATACCTGGCTAGAAGGCACTTATAGCGAGTACTATCCCAATATCTCTCAGGATGAGTCGGGTATGAAACGGCTGTTCAAGCAGTTCTCTTTTCCCGGCGGCATTCCCAGCCATGTAGCCCCGGAAACCCCCGGCTCAATCCACGAAGGTGGTGAGTTAGGTTACGCCCTGTCCCATGCCTTTGGTGCCGCTTTTGATAACCCAGAGCTACTGGTTACCTGTGTAGTAGGCGACGGTGAAGCGGAAACCGGCCCGCTGGCCACCGCCTGGCATTCAAATAAATTCCTCAACCCTAAAACCGATGGTGTGGTGTTACCGATTTTGCACTTAAACGGCTACAAGATTGCCAATCCCACGGTGCTATCGCGCATTCCCCACGAGGAGCTGGAGAGTCTATTTATTGGCTACGGCTACCAGCCCTATTTTGTCGAAGGCTCAGAGCCGCTGGCGATGCACCAGAAAATGGCTGCAACACTCGATCAATGCCATGAAGAGATCCGCGCTATTCAACACGCGGCGCGCGTCGAAGGGGTCACTGATCGCCCCCGCTGGCCAATGATTATCTTGCGCTCGCCAAAAGGGTGGACGGGGCCCAAACAGGTCGATGGTAAAAAAGCCGAGGGTTTTTGGCGCTCCCACCAAGTACCTTTTTCAGAGATGAAAGGCAATCCCGGCCACATTGCACTCTTGGAAGAGTGGCTCAAAAGCTACCGTCCCCAAGAACTGTTTAACGAGGATGGCCTGCTGCTGCCAGAGCTTCAAGCCCTCGCCCCCAGCGGGACAAAGCGCATGGGAGATATTCCCCATGCCAATGGCGGTAAACTGTTACGCAATCTGCGCATGCCCGATTTTCGTGACTACGCGGTCGATGTTATCAAACAGGGTGAAACCACCGCAGAGGCGACCCGTGTTCAAGGGCAATTTTTGCGGGATGTGATGCAGGCCAATATGTCATCGAAAAATTTTCGCATTTTTGGCCCAGATGAAACCGCCTCTAACCGTTGGGGTAATCTCTTTGAGGTGACGGGCCGAACCTGGATGGAGCCGACCATTCCCGAGGATGATCACTTGGAACGTGAAGGGCGTGTCATGGAGATACTCTCCGAACACACCTGCCAAGGCTGGCTGGAGGGCTATTTGCTGACGGGGCGACACGGTTTTTTTAACTGTTACGAGGCCTTTATCCACATTATCGACTCAATGTTCAACCAGCATGCCAAGTGGCTAAAAACCACCTCAAAGGAGATTCCTTGGCGACGCCCGATCGCCTCGTTGAACTATTTGTTGTCATCCCATGTTTGGCGACAGGACCACAACGGTTTCTCCCATCAAGATCCGGGGTTTATTGATCATGTGGTCAACAAAAAATCAGATATTATCCGCGTCTATCTACCGCCAGATGCCAACACCTTGCTATCAGTGACAGATCACTGCTTACGTAGCCGCAACCAGATTAACGTCATCGTGGCGGGCAAGCAGCCCTCACCCCAGTGGCTGACCATGGATCAAGCGGTCAAACACTGCAGCAGTGGCATTGGCATATGGGAGTGGGCCTCCAATGATGAAGATGGTGACCCTGACGTGGTAATGGCCTGTGCGGGTGATGTGCCGACGTTGGAGACCTTAGCGGCGGTTGATATTCTTCGTCAGCAAATTCCCGAGCTAAAGATTCGCGTGGTCAACGTGGTCAACCTAATGACCCTGCAACCCCGTGAAGAGCACCCCCATGGTCTGCCTGATCGCCATTTTGACGATATATTTACCACCGACAAGCCGGTCATTTTTGCCTATCACGGCTACCCATGGCTGATCCATCGCCTGACTTATCGTCGCACCAATCACCACAACCTGCATGTGCGCGGTTATAAAGAGGAGGGCACCACCTCTACCCCGTTTGATATGGTGGTAATGAATGACCTGGACCGTTTTCATCTCGTTGCCGATGTCGTGGATCGGGTACCACGGCTACGCCAGCGTGCTGCTTATGTTAAACAATATGTGCGCGACCAACTGATCGACCACAAGCACTACACCCGTCAACATGGTGAAGATATGCCGGAGATCCGCGACTGGGTCTGGCCTTATCCGCAGAACAAGGGGTAATCGCCGATGAGCACGGCCCAGGATAAGCCACCTAAATTTGAATCACCGTGTGAAGACATCCGCACCGCCACCAGTGTCAGCGCCCTAAAAAAGGCAATTGTCGACAACTTGCTCTATTTCCAAGGACGCTTTCCCGAAGCGGCTACCGATATGGACTGGTATCTAGCACTGGCTTATACCGTACGTGACCGGATGTTAAATCGCTGGCTACACAGTGAGCAGACCTACAAAGAGAGCGGCAGCCGCACCGTCTGCTATCTTTCAGCTGAGTTTCTGCTCGGTCCCCATCTAGGTAACAACCTGATCAATATGGGCCTCTGGGAGAACATCAAATCTGCACTGCAAGAGCTTGGGCTAGAGCTGGGTTTTTTACTTGAACAGGAAGAAGAACCCGGCCTCGGCAATGGCGGTTTAGGACGGTTAGCGGCCTGCTATCTCGACTCGATGGCCACCTCAAAAATCCCCGCTATCGGTTATGGCATCCGCTATGAATTTGGCATCTTCAATCAGACCATTATGGATGGATGGCAGGTAGAAAAAACCGATAAATGGCTGCTCAATGGCAACCCCTGGGAGATACATCGTCACAAAATCGCTTTTGACGTCAATCTTGGCGGACACACCGAAACCTATGATGGGGAGGATGGAAAAACACGGGTGCGCTGGCTACCAGAACGACAAGTTAAAGGCGTTGCCTACGACACCCCGATTGTCGGTTACGGTGTTAACAATGCCAATTTATTACGCCTGTGGAAAGCGGAAGCGCCTATCGCCTTCGACCTAAACGCCTTCAACGAAGGGAATCACTATGGCGCGGTGACACAAAAAATCGTGGCTGAAAATCTCTCCAAAATCCTCTATCCCAACGATCATTTTGATAACGGTAAACGGCTACGCCTTGAGCAACAATACTTCCTCGTCAGTTGTTCACTACAGGATATGTTGCGTATTTTTCTTAACCGCAAAGGTGAACTCAGCCGCTTCCATGAAAAGTACGCGGCACAATTAAACGATACCCATCCAGCCCTTGCTATACCCGAGCTAATGCGCCTACTGATTGACGAACATAATTTGGCGTGGGACACCGCCTGGGAGATTACACAAAAGACCTTTTCTTACACTAACCATACCCTGCTACCCGAAGCGATCGAAACCTGGTCACTGAAGATGCTTGGCGAGCGGCTGCCCCGCCATTTAGAAATCATCCTTGAGATCAACCAACGCTTCCTAGACCAAGTTCGCATTCATTACCGAGGCGATGAGAGTCGCCTGAGTGAGCTATCAATCATCGGGGAGAGGGGTGAAAAGCATGTGCGAATGGCAAACCTTGCCTGCATCGGTTCGCACGCCATTAATGGCGTCGCCAAATTGCACACTCAGCTACTCAAAAAAGGCATGCTCAAGCCCTTCGATGAGCTATGGCCAGACAAGTTGAAAAATATAACCAATGGCATAACGCCACGACGTTTCCTACATCTCGCCAACCCCCAGCTTTCCGAATTAATTAGCCATCAAATCGGCAATGGTTGGATCCGCGATCTGACCCAATTACAGCAGCTTGAAGCATTCGCGGACGACAGCAACTTCCAACAGGCTTGGCATGAAGTTAAGCACCATGCCAAACAACACCTCTCAAACCTCATACTTGAGCGTAGTCAGATCCGTGTTGATCCCAATAGCTTATTCAGCATTCAAGCCAAACGAATTCATGAATATAAACGCCAGCTGCTTAACCTACTGCACATCATCACTTTATATAATCGACTTAAAGACAATCCGAATATCAATATTGCCCCCCGCACCTTTATCTTTTCCGGTAAGGCAGCGCCAAGCTACGGCACCGCAAAATTAATCATCAAACTGATTAACGAGGTCGCCAAGGTTATTGATAGTGACCCGGAGGTGTGCGAGAGATTGAAAGTATTTTTCTTGCCCAATTTCAATGTTAAAAATGCTCAACACATCTACCCTGCCGCCGACTTATCCGA